>Ga0182027_10000020_pt1 | contig 228092 bp, 204 predicted proteins | sample 712E1DmetaG_FD_121300 | JGI IMG/M metagenome (GOLD analysis project Ga0182027, IMG submission 121300) | Permafrost microbial communities from Stordalen Mire, Sweden - 712E1D metaG (Illumina Assembly) | ecosystem: Environmental > Terrestrial > Soil > Wetlands > Permafrost | place: Sweden...
CCCATGACAATATCCTCCAGACGATGGTGGTACAGTCCTGTTGTCTGGAATTAATATAAATGACGAATTAGCCTTTGTCAAGCATTAAACGCAATATTGGTGAATATTTAGAGGTACCCTTAATTATTTTACTGCAAAATAACAGGGACTGGTTGCTGCAAATGTTCTTGTTCCATCTTCTTTTAAACATGAGATTTCTGCCCGCATATAGCCTTTGCCTTTGACCATGGAAAGGGGAATTTGCTCGGTTATTTTGTATGTTGCTTTATAGCTTTTTGCAAATATAACGCGTTCTGAACTGGAACCATATTGTCCAAAAAATATCCGGACAAATTCTGGCATTCCGAATTCATAAGTACTTTCTGCTATTGCAACTATTTTAACATTCGCTGATAAAAGTATCTCATTCTGGTCTATAATATTATCATCAACTGATTCAGAAGTACTCAGGCATATAAAAGGTCCGCTCGTAACAAATGTCTCGCCTTTTTTTATTGAATAAAATACATCTTTTTGCGATTTGACTTTACGGTAAATTCCTGTTTTAGCATAAGATAAGTACCGATAAAAATTCTCAGAAACAGATAAAAACGGGGTACCGATATACCGGTATCTGTTGAAATCTCCATGAGAGTCGTTTCCCGCCACTATAGGCAATTTTCTGCCAGTTAAAAGTTCATTTATCCATAGTCGTTTAGATTCCAGCCAGGAATGGCCAAAGCCATTATTGACAGCCTGCACAGCATCCAGGTCGCTGGCAATGTCTTTTTGAAGCCACGATCCGCGTTTAAGAAGCAGGTGTTGGAAAAAGCCGAATTTTGAACCTGGATGCGCGGCAATTGCAAGGCCGTCCTGGCCGTGGATCTCCTTTATTGCTTCTTCCAGTTTCAAGGTAGGGAAGGCAGTTTTTCGTGCACCGTCTGCAGAGCCTGGAATAAATTTCTTTAGGCCCAATCCGCATAGATGCACAGCCTTGCCCTTTGAATTATAGCTGGATATCTCTTCTCCGAGAATTAGAATGTTTTTATAATACCTTGACATTTCGGACATTATGGCTTGCCACCTGGAATTGTTTTTATCCATTTCCAGATAATTTTCAATGGAACATGCGAGGTCGTATGAATGGTCCGTTATCCCAATAAAATCAAGGCCGCAGCAATCTGAAACCAAATCAATGACGCCGAGAGGGGGCCCGAATTCAACATGGCTTTGGGAGAATTGAGAATGAACATGCAGATCACCATAGGAACAATAGTCATGGGCAGGCAATCTTTCATCTGAAACAAAGCACGAAAAAGGCAGTTTGGAAGATGAAAAGTAATTGTCGTTAAGGACCTCCAGCGTCTTTCCCCGGCAGGCGAGGATCGCCTTGCAGTTTATAAAAATCCTTCCCTGCGGAAGTTTCTCCCGGGGGATCATGAAAACATATACCGTTGCCTGGCTGTCAAGCGGATGCCTGACAACGTTCAGATGGGGCGCGGAAAAGTTTAGCGTAGCCGGCGGCTTTGCTTTTTGGGAAACCACGACCGTGACATCGGTGACCTGCGCAGGGAACCTGTGCACATCGTTGACAATGAGCATTATGGGAAGGTCTTTTAGCGGCCCGCACCGGCCGGGAACGTCAAACACTACCTCGGGTTGTCTTTTGAAAAGCAGGCTGGGAAACAGGGGAAAGAAACGGAAATGCGTTTCGGCATAGAGAAACAGAGGGGGAATCATCACGGGAAAGGGATGCATGCTGTATTTTAATATAGTATGCCCCAGAATTTTATAAAATGCAAAAAGACCGGGCATTTGCAGAAACGGCAATCATGAAAACAGCCGATTTTGACTATGCGCTGCCGCCGGAGTTGATTGCTCAATTTCCCTGCGAAAAACGCGACGGATGCAGGCTGTTGCACCTTGACCGTAAAAGCGGGGAAGTGTCCCATCGATATTTCAAGGAATTTTCCGACCTGCTTTCTCCCGGAGATCGTCTTGTTTTCAATAACACAAAGGTGATACCAGCGCGCCTTTTCTGTTTAAAAATAACCGGCGGTAAGGTTGAGTTGTTATTGACCGGCCCTTCCGCCGGAAGTTCCTGGAATGCCCTTGTGAGGCCTGGAACCGGGTGCAAGGCAGGGGCATTGCTGAATCTCATACAAGATAAGTCGGTTGTTTTTAAAATAAATGCGGTGAATCCGGATGGAACAAGGGATGTATCTCTCCTTTCAGAACATAGTCAAAAGTCCTTGTTGGAAATAATAAAAAGCTACGGTGTCATGGCGCTCCCGCATTATATCCGCAGACCTGCAGTTGCGCAGGACAACGAATCGTATCAAACAGTGTATGCACGGCATGAGGGCGCTATTGCATCTCCCACGGCCGGGCTTCATTTCACTCCTGAACTTATGGATACGCTCGCAGAACGGGGCATTGAAATTTCGTATGTGACGCTCCACGTGGGAATAGGAACGTTTAAACCCGTAACGGCCGACGATCCCAGAGAGCATATCATGCATGAGGAAACCTATGAATTGACAGAAGAGGCCGCTATGCAGATTTCCCGCACAAAGGAACGGGGCGGAAGGGTCATTGCAGTGGGCACGACCTCAGTGCGCGTGCTTGAGCATTGCGCCAAAGAAGGCGGACCTATTCAAGCCTCTTCGGGAAAAACAGCGCTCATGATATTGCCGGGACATGAATTCAGGGTAATTGACGGGATGGTCACTAATTTCCATGTGCCCAAATCAACGCTGCTCATGCTAGTGAGCGCGTTTGCCGGCCGCGAAGCGGTACTGGCCGCCTATCACAACGCGGTGGAGAATGGCTACCGTTTTTTCAGCTATGGTGATTCGATGGTAATACTGTAACAGAGGAAGTTTGAGCGAGTAATTAGGCGGCGGCGGTGAATAAATCGTGGTTGATATTGACAACTATTCTGCCGCCAGTTATTTTTAAAAACAGAATAAACATGAAAGCCCGTATGGTTTTATACATGCGGGCTTCATTTTTTAATCTTCAATCACAACAATTTTGCGCGGATCGCTCGCAGTATTTGAAAGCCTTCTTTTATTGTTTCCGCTAAGCACAGTTTTTCATTTACCAATAGTCGCGCGTCTTATTTGAAAAAAAACGACAGGCGCGTAAAAGGTTTTATAAAAGTTGAAAGGATAAATACAATGAGTCACGGAATAATACGCAAAACACCGGACAGCATTCTCTGGCAGGATTACCGTGCCGCCAACACCGGTATGGTTGTTTTCTACGCATCCGACCCTGTTTCGGAGATCCCGGTCAGGGAAATCCCCGACGACGTTGAATCGCCGGCACTGCCCGATCCCAATTACGAGACGGGAACCTACGGGTTTTACGGGTGTTCCCGGACAAAAATCCGCGGTGCATTTGCCAAAAGCAAGCTGCGGTACCTGTTTTTCCTCACCAAATACGCGGGCACAAAGGAGGGCTTCAAGGACAAGATGCTCGTCACCGGGTATTTCCGGATATCCAAGACGACCGACGTGCAGAAATTGCACCGCAGATATCTTGACGAATATTCATGCATGGATGCAGACACTTGCACCGCGCTCCGCGCCGACGAAGTGCACTTTGTTTCGCTTGGCGATGCATTTGAAGTCTCACCCGACCAGCTGAAAACGTGGGGGTTTAACGCAAAAGTTTCCAAACAGCTTAGAATCATACTCACCGCTGAGAGCACGGCGCAGCTTCTTGAGTTGTTGAAATCGAAACCCAACCAGCGGGAAATCTATGGTGCGGAGACCAAACGCCTCTCTCCCTACGATGAGGAGGAAGAAACCCCTGATCAAGAAGAGGTGGAACAGGAATCAGTTGCACCAGTTGCCGACAAAGCCCCTGCCGTGAAAATTGAAATGCCCCTTGCGGTTCCTGAGGCGCAGGATTCGGACGCCTCGGAAGAAACTGTTATTGTGGTACAGGAAGACCTCGCATCTCCTCAACAGGACACGCCGCCGCTTGCGGAACCTCCTGTCCAACAGGCGGAAATTCCGCCTCGACAGGAAACCGGACCAGGGCAGGAACCAACCCCGCAATAATGCCTGTTAATTGCTCGATATCTGTAATCGCCGGAAAAACAATAAGGCTTTCCGGCGATGTTTTTTTAGGGGATTAATTTTTTTATATTTCCCATGATTGAAAAAATCAGCAATAGAATCAACAGGGCCATCCTGGAAAGAGTGTTTCCCGGTTGCGTGGTTGGATTTGTTTCGCCCGGATCGGAACAAACTATAGCTGCCTTTGGAACGCATACGTATGATCTTTTGTCACCGTCCATGAAGGAAGACTCGATTTTTGACGTTGCATCAATCACCAAAGCCATCCCAACGTCAAGTCTTGCCCTGCAGCTTATTGACAAGGACAAACTTCATCCTGATGACAGGCTGATTGACTATGTTCCTGAATTCAACAATTCGAGCAGGGAAAAAGTGTTGATCCGGCACCTGCTCACCCAAACGCTTAACTATAATTTCCGGCTCTCCACACTCAAAGACAGCGGACCTGAGGGAATTTTGAATGCCATTCTCACGACAGAATTTCCAAGCGAGCCAGGCTCGGCCTTTTTTTATTCTAATGCGACAAGCATCCTTCTTGGAATGGTTGTTGAAAAACTGAATAAGGAATGTCTCGCCGTCACCGCGCAAAGGGAGTTTTTTGATCCGCTTGCCATGGAACGTACATCATTTTTTCCGGAGCAGTTTTCCAAGCACGATATTGTTCCGACCGAAATTGACGCCTGGCGCGGCAGGGTGATCCACGGCGAAATCCACGACGAAAGTGCATTTGTCCTGAGGCAAAAAATGGTTGCCGGTTCTGCGGGACTGTTTTCGTCGGTTCCGGACCTCATGCGTTTTCTTCAAATGCTTTTAAACAATGGAATGTGGCAGGGCAGAAGATATTTTTCTGACAACAGTATGCGCCGGATGCAGACCAACCAGATACCCTGGCTCGGGCTTTATACCGGGTTAGGCTGGGAATTGAACCAGAAGCGTTACATGGGAAATTATTGCTCCGGCCAGACGATAGGCAAGACAGGATTTACCGGATGCGTCTGCATGTGCGATGTCCCAAGGCAGACGGCAATGGCCCTTTTGTCCAACTATACATTTCCTGCGCGAAAGCCTGATATGCAGGCAATAGACAGCGTGCGGAGAGACATCGCAGAAATAATCTTTTCCATAAAGTAATCTACAGCAAAGGGAGAAAGGCGGATGAAACCAAAGACATTTAAAAAGCAGATTACCTGCATCGGCGCGGGATATGTGGGCGGCCCCACCATGGCGGTTATTGCGGCAAAATGCCCGGATATCAAGGTCACCGTGGTTGACATTAACCCGGGACGTATTGCAGCATGGGAAAGCGACAACCTTCCGATATACGAGCCGGGGCTTCTCGATGTGGTAAAAAAAGCAAGGGGAAAAAACCTGTTTTTCTCCACCGACATTGATGCGGCCATACGATCCGCCGAAATAATCTTCGTTTCGGTAAACACCCCAACAAAGACGTTCGGCGATGGCGCGGGCAAGGCCGCCGACCTGCAATACTGGGAAAAAACTGCGCGCAGCATCGTGAAAGCCTCGAAGTCAGACAAGATCATCGTGGAAAAAAGCACGCTTCCCGTGCGTACCGCACATGCCATGGAGCGCATCCTTAACGCCAACAGCAAAGGCATTCATTTTGAAGTCGCCTCGAATCCCGAGTTCCTGGCTGAGGGAAGCGCCGTAAAAGACCTTCTTTCGCCCGACCGTGTGCTCATCGGCACGCAAGAGACAAAAACCGGGCTTGCCGCACGAAAAACGCTGGTAAACCTGTATGCGCACTGGGTAAACAGCGAAAACATCATTACAAGTAATGTGTGGAGCGCGGAGCTCTCGAAGCTTGTTGCAAACGCGTTTCTGGCGCAGCGGATTTCCTCAATCAACAGCATCTCAGCCATCTGCGAAAAAACCGAGGCCGATATTTCCGAAGTCGCGTTCGCCATTGGGAAAGACAGCCGGATTGGCAGCAAATTCCTGTGCGCAAGCGTTGGGTTCGGCGGATCATGCTTTAAAAAAGACATTCTTAACCTTGTATACCTGTGCGAGCATTACGGCCTTTCGGAAGTGGCGCAGTATTGGGAAAATGTCATCCGGATCAACGACTACCAGGTGACCCGTTTTGTGCGGACAATGCTCCAGGCCATGTTCAATACCATAGCAAAAAAACGAATTGTCATCCTAGGCTTTGCCTTCAAGGCCAATACCGGTGACACGCGGGAATCGCCGGCGATATATGTGACGAAAAAGGTACTGGAGGAACAGGCGCACGTTGTCATCAGCGATCCCAAGGCGCTTGCCAACGCAAAAATCGACCTCGCAGACTGCAGGGAAAAAATTGAATACGAAAAGGACCCCTACGCCGCAGCGAAGGGCGCGCATGCGTTAGCCGTGTGCACGGAATGGGACGAATACCGCACGCTCGATTATAAAAAGATCTTTTCTCTGATGGAAAAACCAGCCTTTATCTTTGACGGCCGCAACATCCTTGATCACAGGAGGCTCTTCGAAATCGGGTTTAACGTGTTCCCGGTGGGGAAGAGGCCGTTAACGCATTATTGATTGTCAACAGTAGATAGTAGTAAATGCAGGTGACTGGACACGTTTTTCGATAGAGGTATATTTCATAATAATTATTGACAAGGAAAATTAAAAAGGCAGTCGGAAATTAAACCGGCTGCCTTTTCGTTTTTCAATTAAGTATTCCTTTTACCATTTTCCTGTTTTGACCGCCTTGGCCTTGGGCAGGCCGGCCAGTTCCGCTTCCGCAGCTTCGATATTTTTTTGCGGCAGTTCCCAGTCGGAAAGTTTTCCTTCCATGAATTTGGAGTAACCCGCAAGGTCCATGTGGCCGTGTCCGCTCAGGTTGAAGAGGATCACCTTTTCCTTGCCTTCCTCCTTGGCCTTGAGCGCTTCCTGGATGACAGCGGCAACAGCATGGCTTGTTTCCGGGGCAATGATCATTCCCTCGGTGTTGGCCCATTTCAGCGCAGCCTTGAAACACTCGGACTGGTGGATCGCCCTCGGCTTCACAAGACCTTCAACGATGGCCTGGGAAACAAGCGGCGCCATACCGTGATAACGGAGCCCGCCAGCGTGAATTGGCTCGGGGATGAAGTTGTGTCCCAGCGTATGCATGGGAAGGAGCGGTGTCATTCCGGCGGAATCGCCGAAATCGTAGGTGAAAATACCGCGTGTCATGGTGGGACACGAAGCAGGCTCCACCGGGATGATTTCTATGTTTGCGCCGGCGATTTTGTCTGCGACAAACGGGAACGCCAACCCGCCAAAGTTGCTTCCGCCGCCTGCGCACGCGATCACGACGTCCGGTTTCTTAATCCCGACTTTCTGGAGCTGTTTCTTTGCCTCAAGACCGATAATGGTCTGGTGCAGGAGCACATGATTGAGCACGCTGCCAAGCGCGTATTTGGTGGTGCCGGATTTGTCGGTGACCGCAGCTTCCACGGCTTCGCTTATCGCGATGCCAAGGCTTCCCGGAGTATTTGGGTCTTTTTTAAGAAAGCTTTTTCCCGCTTCGGTTTCGGAACTGGGGCTGGCTATACATTTTCCGCCCCACGTTTCCATCATGATCTTTCTGAAAGGTTTCTGCTCAAAGCTGATACGCACCATGAATATTTTACACTTGAGACCCATGAGAGAGCATGAAAATGCGAGCGCGCTGCCCCATTGGCCCGCGCCGGTTTCCGTGGTTATTGTCTTTGTGCCGAATTGTTTGTTGTACCAGACCTGCGGAATGGCAGTATTGGGTTTGTGGCTTCCGGCCGGTGAAACGCTTTCGTCTTTGTAATATATTTTCGCAGGTGTTCCAAGCGCTTTTTCAAGATAAACAGCGCGCCTGAGCGGGGAAGGGCGCCAACGGTAAAGGAGTTCGATGATTTCATCAGGAATATTGATCCAGCGCTCCTGGCTCACTTCCTGTTCAATCAGGTTCATGGGAAACACCGCACCCAGCGCTTCGGGGCTGAGCGGATTGCCGTCGGGCCCGAGAGGAGGTTGCATGGGAGTAGGCAGGTCGGCCGCAAGGTTGTACCACTGGCGGGGAATTTCGTCTTCGTTCAAATAGATTTTAACAGGTGTTTTAAGAGGCATAACGTCTCCTTTTATGAGAATTTTAAATGGCATCCACAAGTAACAATAAGGTAATAAAATACTAAAACGGGGCATAATGTCAATAAAATCAATTGCAGATATATAAATTGCCGACGGTGATGCCATTTCATTGATAGTGATGGTGCCCATGAGCGATTAAAATTATTTTGAAGTAATACTAGCATGAATATCCAAGTCACCCGTTACCCTTGAAGCGTTGCATATGGTAAGGCCATTTTCTTTCTATCTGCTCTTCCTTTTTCTTCTATCATTCTCCGCGACGGAGAAAAAGCTCGTGCTTGTGGCAAGCGGTGAAACGCATGCCATGCTTGAAGCATGTGACTGTCCCAACGATCCGGGAGGCGGATTTGCCAAACGCGCGTCCCTGGTCACCATGCTGCGCGATTCAAATAATGTGATACTGGTGGATGCTGGCGGGTTTGGAGGCGGGGGTATTTACGATTCCTATACCAAAGGCAGGGAAGGCGATTCTCTTCGCACCATGGCGGCCATTCGCGCAATGGGATATATAAAATATGATGCCGTGTGCATTGGAGACGACGATCTCCAGTTTGGCGGCCAATGGCTCAGAAAGCAGGCGTTTTATTCCGGTGTACCGGTCATTTCCGCCAATTGTTATACACCGGACGGCCGTCTGCTCGCAACGCCTTATGTCATTGTTAAAAAAGGGAAATATTCGATAGGGATCACCGCGGTAACCACGCAGGAAAGGGTGCTTGCAACGGATGATTCCATTGTTGTAAAGCCTCCAATCCCCGCGATACGGGCGCTGTGGAAGGAACTCAGAGGAAAATCCGATCTTCAGATCATCCTGGCGCACCTGGGGGAAACAGAAAGCCGTGTGCTGCTCGATACATTCCCGGACTGCGCCCTTGTGGTCAATGGTCACAGGAAAAGTTCCACCGAGGAATTCATCACGCAGCAGGGGCAGGTGATGCTGCAGTTCGGGTTTCAGGGCAAGGCGCTTTCTTATGCGGAAATCGTTGAAGACAGCAAAGGCGCGGCGATAGGCAGGGCCGGATGGTTCGACGTGGGGCCAAACATTCCGGATGATCCGGTAGTATCCAAACTTGTTGCGCTCCCTGACCAGGGCAATGCGGTAAAAACAAAAACCGTTTTCGATTTGTATATCATGTCCCTTTGCCAGTACGGATGCGCCGCGCTCAAGGAGTTTGCCGATTTTCTTGTGCTGTTTCCCGCGGTTGATTGGCACGTGTGGTTCATTGGTACCGCGCACATGGACAATACATTGTCCTCCCTGCATGGACAGGCCGAAATCGCAGACGAGCTTCTCTGGCTGTCGGTGCAGGCCCTGTATCCGGAAAAATGGCAGGAGTTTCTCGGGAGGCGCGCCTCGATGGGCCTGGAGCAGACCGAAGCCGTTGCACGCAGCATGGGGCTCAATCTATCAAAAATGAAGGCCTGGATAAATAAGAAAGGCAGGGAGGAGCTCGCCTTGCATTACACGCGCTCCATGCGCATGGGAATCAACGCCTCTCCAACATTACTTGTCAACAACGCAGCATTTTCACAGGATATAACAAAAAACCGGCTCGCAAAACTTATGTGCGGAACAGCTAAGGGTAAACCTGCGTATTGCGATTCGCTGCCAGAATGTTTCAGTGATGCAGACTGTAAAAAAATCGGGAAGATTGGAAAATGCGAAGGTACAAAAAGAACGCAGGCCAAATGCGAATACACCGATGCCGTCCGTTTCACGCTAACGGTTGTTTTTCCCGATTCGGCATTATTTCACCCTGAATACGGCGTGATCGCCGGAATTACGGATGATTTTCCCGGAGCTGTTGTGGACAGCGTGCGTGCTTCATCGGAAAGAGGAAGAAAACTTGTTTCGGAGTATGGCCCGGCCTTTTTACCCTTTTTTATTTTCGACAAAGCCGTCATGAATACGCCGAACTATCCAACCATTGAAACCAGCCTTTATTCAGTAAAAGACGGGCAACTGTTTAAACCGGGTATGGTAAAACCATCGTATTTCCATCAAAGAAGATTAATTTCCAAATCCTGCATCCTCTATGTTGATCCAGTTTTCCCGGGTGCAAAAGACGCAATAAAGGCCATGCAGGTACCAGGTCTCAAGGGCGCAAACATACGGATTATGCCGCTTGTCTATGCTGCGTCGGACAGCGCGGGATCGCCAGCTGAGGAGGCGTTACGACAGGAGGAGGCGCTCAGATGGCTTGTTATTATGGAAAAATATCCTGACAAATATAGCGATTATCTGAAATTGTTTGTCCGGCGTAAAAGCGTGTCATATTGGTTCACCGATTGCGGGAATTTGAAAATCAATGTTGATGGTTTTGTAAAACAGGTAGAGGCAAACGCGTCAAGGCTTTCGTCATACCGCAAGGAAATCGAGGGGCTTGGCATGAAAGAACCGGTGGAGGTGCTCATCAACAACAGGGAAGTGGTTTCGGTTAAGAACCAGAAGGAGTTGGGGGAGATAGTGGAGCGTGCGGTTAAATAAAAGCTTTGCCGTCTGAAAGGGCATGTTTTTAAAATAATGAACTATTGTTATAAGGCTTTGCAATCCTCTTCCACCGGTATATCCAGCCCCTTTCTGCTCTCAAACTCATACTCACCGCTCTTTCCAAACACCACGACCCTTTTTCCGTCCCCTTTTAATCCGGCCTTGTCTTCCGGAAACCTGCTGCAGATAATGTTGAGCAGGCAAATTGCCTTCTCAAGCCCGTCGCCCCGGCCGTAGTTCCATACCTCGTCCGGCTGGGCCATACGGGTCCCGTCATAAATGGATTCGTTCGGCAGTTCCCCGAGCTTATGTACCACGTCCGGTATGTCAATGTTTGCACAACCAGCAATGGACACAGGATTTCTTTCCAGTGCAGCCTTCATGAACGGTTTCCACGGGCTCCGCTTCATGTCGCGGAATGCGGTGAAAGCGAGGTCCGCGGCCGGGTTATCCTTCCGTATTGATTCGAGGTATTCAACAATTTTTTCGCGCGGCCAGGTATTGCCTATAACGATGGGCTGCGGTTGCTGCCATTTTTTATCTGTTGAAGGCAGTCGTGGCGTGATACGGCAGTAGCTGACAAGGTCTTTCATGACCTCTTCGGAATTGAAACAACTGTGGTGAAGCTGTTTTTTCAAATCGTCAATTGAGGCGACATGGTCAAGCGAAACCAGGTTTGATTTGAAGAATTCCTCGACTTCACGAAGCAAGAGGCGGTTGGGAAGGGGCTCGGGATAGAATTCGTCTTCGTCTATTTCGTGAAGAAGCTGGGAATGCGTGCCATCGCTCACTTTGAATTTACTGTTATGTTCGTAGGAATACACCTTTTCGGCCTCGATATACCGGGGTTTTCCGCAGCAGTCGTGGATTATCTGAAAACACTTTTGAAGCCTGCTGTTCTGCCGTAAAAAATTCGCCAGGATTTCAAAGTTGATGTCTGTGGAGAGGTACTCGGACAGCCGCTTGGAAAAATGCCCGTAAGCGGTTTTTGATATGGTGGCGGTATCGTACAGCGTGTGGATATAGCCGGTATGGTGCGCAACGACCGTCACGCGTTCATGGGTGAGCGCGCGCCGGGCCTTTTCGCTCAGTTCAGTACCGTTGAACCACATATTTCTTGTTACGATGCGCCTGTTATTGGTGATGATGCCGTCATTGATGTCCACAAAATTCTGGGAATGCAGGGGGGTGGCCATGAGAAAAATATTTTCGAGCGGGACGCGCGCGACGACGAACAGTGCGGCAGCGTACAACGTAGACAGCGACACGCATTCACCTGCGCCTGAGCTGTAACCGGGTTTATGGCGAAAAGCCTCCATGGCCTCAACGGTTTCGGTTTTCCAGTAGGGGATCACGTTTGTGGAATATTTGTCGAGGCCGAAATGCCGCCGTATGTCAATGTCGAAATAATATTTATCGCCTTCATAGCCGAACAGGGCATTGCTCTGGCCAAGCGCTTCCTGGCTGATAAAGGAAGAAAACCGCGCGAGTTCTTTTTCTTTTGTGGTAAGGCCCCAGGTGTCGAGGTCGAGGTTAAAGGCAAAATTATCGATTATGTACTGCTTGGTACGCAACAGTCTGCGGTAGGGGTTTAATCCGTCCGAACCTGAAAACCATGGGGTGTCCCGCCATTTCCAAAGCGCAGGCGACATGGCATTGGCAAGGACAAGGGAAAACAGAAGCTCGGGGAAGATAAATACTTCCATATCAGAAAGCGTTATGGCAGAGGAATATTTTTCCACGGAGGCTGCGTCATTAGGGTTATACATGGATACTTTTCCAATGATGAACGGCGTAAAGACTTAAACTTTTACTTGCTTCAAAATTAATTTGCGCAATTTGTGAGACATGGTTATTTATTTTTACTAAATACCACAGAACCCGTCGAATGCTATTTTAGATAATACCCTATGAAAATCCTGGCCGATTCAAATATCCTGTTTGCACGTGATGCTTTTTCCCAGCTTGGCCATGTTACGCTCGTTAAGGGACGCGATATCACAAGGGAAAGGCTTAGTGACACTGACATTCTCCTGGTGCGCTCCACTATTTCTATAAACAAGGCACTTCTTTACTCTACGCCTGTGAAATATGTGGCCAGCGCGACTACCGGCATTGACCATGTTGATACCGTATTTCTACGGGACAAGGACATAGGTTTTTCGCATGCGCCCGGTTCAAACGCCGAATCTGTGGCAGAATATGTTATGTCTGCGCTCGTTCATTGCGCGAAGAAAAAAGAAAAGAAACTTAGTGATATTACGCTCGGTATCATCGGCGTAGGCAACGTGGGAAGCCGCGTTTTGCGTCTTGCCCAGGCACTCGGGGTGCGCTGTTTGCTCAACGACCCGCCTAAACAGGCACTTACCGGAAGCGACATTTACCTGCCGCTGTCCACGGTTCTCAGGGAATCCGATATCATCACACTACACGTTCCACTGCACTCCGAGGGCAAAGACGCCACGTTTCGCATGGTGAATGCCGGATTTATTTCATCCATGAAAAAAGGGGCTTTTCTTTTCAACACGAGCCGCGGAGATGTTGTTGACGAGACGGCACTTAAAAACAGCAGGCACCGGCTGGGATGCGTTGTCCTGGACGTGTGGAGTAATGAACCTAATCCCGACGCAGACACCATTGCCTTGTGTGACATAGCAACGCCGCATATCGCTGGTCACTCCTACGACGGCAAATTGCAGGGGACCCGGATGATATATGAGGCGGCGTGCGCCTTTTTTTTAAAAGAAATAAAATGGCATGTTCCGAATTTAAGCGATGAAGAAAAACCAAAATCCGTTGAGCTCGGGGACAATGAGGACGCGGTTTATTCGGCCATCAGCAGCTCGTATTCAATTATGGGAGATGATATTCATTTCAGGAAAATAGTGTCAATGGACGCTGCGAACCGCGGAGTGTTTTTCGATGAATTACGAAATAATTATCCCAAACGCTTTGAATTCTGTAACTATACCGTTGACGTGGACAATAAAAGCGCAGACAATACCGTTTCCATGTTGTCGAACCTTGGGTTCAAGGTAATCAACAAATGATAATAAAGAGGTTGTTGTGAAAAGCATCAAAGCAGACATTGCCGTTGCAGGACTTGCCGTGATGGGCCAGAACCTTATTCTTAATATGGCCGACCACGGTTTTACCGTGGTCGCATATAACAGGACCGCGTCAAAGGTTGACGAATTCATGGCCGGCCCGGCCAGAGGGAAAAGCGTTGTTGCTGCGCATACCGTAAATGAGATGGCGGGCCTGCTTGCCAAGCCGCGTAAAATCATGCTCATGATCAAGGCAGGCCAGGCTGTGGATGATTTTATTGAACTTCTACTTCCATGCCTGGAGCCCGGCGACTGCATCATTGACGGGGGCAATTCACATTACAACGAAACCATTCGCCGCACAAAGTACGTTGAGGACAAAGGGCTTTTATATGTCGGGTGTGGCGTTTCGGGCGGGGAGGAGGGCGCCAGGCACGGGCCGTCATTGATGCCGGGCGGCAGCGCGTCAGCCTGGCCGCTTGTCAAGGATATATTTACTGCCATTTGCGCGAAAACTCCGGATGACGCTCCCTGCTGCGAATGGATGGGAGATAACGGTGCGGGCCATTTTGTAAAGATGACGCACAACGGGATAGAATACGGAGATCTTCAATGCATTGCAGAGGCATATCAGATTATGAGGGACGGCCTTGGCATGAGTCTGCCTAACATAGCGTTGGTGTTTGCAGAATGGAACAAGGGGGAACTCAACAGTTATCTTGTCGAAATTACTGCGAAGCTGCTTGATGCTAAAGATGCAAACGGCAAGTTCCTCGTTGATGTCATCCTTGATGTTTCCGGCCAGAAGGGTACTGGCAAATGGACATCGGTAAGCTCGTTTGAGCTTGGTGTTCCGGTTACGCTCATTGCAGAGGCTGTTTTCAGCAGGGGCCTATCCACCCTTAAAGAAGAGCGTTCTTTGGCAGCGAGTGTGCTTAGGGGGCCGAAAAAGAAAATGTCTTTAGGTAATGGCGATTCTGTTTCCAATCTGCAAAAGGCTCTTTTTGCCTCGAAAATTGTTTCATACGGTCAGGGCTTTATGCTTCTGCTCAAGGCCTCTGAAGTATACAAATGGAACCTTGATTTTGGGAAAATCGCATCTGTATGGCGGGCAGGCTGTATTATTAGAAGTTCGTTTTTAAACAGGATCAAAACAGCGTACTCCGCAAATCCGGGAATACCATCACTTTTATTGGACAATTATTTTAAAACCGCCCTGGATGAATGCCAGAACGGATGGAGAAAAACAGTAGTTGCGGCAGTGGAAGCGGGAATTTCAGTTCCTGCGATGTCAACCGGGCTTGCCTTTTACGACGGATTGCGCTGCAGCAGGCTGCCCGCAAACCTTATCCAGGCCCAGCGCGATTATTTCGGCGCGCATGCCTACGAGCGTACCGACAAGCCGCGAGGGATATTTTTCCATAACGACTGGACAGGCCGCGGGGGCGAGAAGGAGGCGGGAAGCTATAACGCATAATATTTTTATGCCAGGGACGAAATAGAATAAGCGGATAAACCTTAACAGGAGGTACGTATGGTGGAACTCATTAAAAAAACCGTTCTTGCGGGAATCGGGCTTGCTTTCATGACTAAAGAAAAAGCCGAGGAGGCCGCGAAAAAAATCGTTGAAGAGGCCAAGATAAAGGAAGGCGAAGGTAAAAAATTCATCGAGGAGTTGCTCAGAAAATCCGAAGAGGCCAGGAAAAGCGTTGAGAAACTCGTGGACAATGCGGTGCATACGGCCGTGACAAAGCTCGACATGCCCACCCGTTTGGAAATGAAAAAGCTTGAGGACAGGATCAGGGAGCTTGAGGGGAAGAGGTGACTTGTCAGATTTCCCGCAACGGGTTCGGGTTTCTAAATTAATAAGGTGTCTGAAGGTTATCGACTGGAAATAACCTGGCAGGGCCATCGTCCTGCCTTTCTTCTTTTTTGCCATCGAATGAAGGAACGCGCGTATTGACAATCACCACCATCTCGCCGCGTGGCTTATTTTTCAAAAAATGGTCGAGCAGGGATTTTGGCGTCCCGCGCAGAAATTCCTCGTGGAGTTTGGTGAGCTCGCGCCCTATGGCAACCGAAACGCCGCCGAGAATCTCATTCATTTCACCGAGTACCTTCACAATCCTAAAAGGCGATTCGTAAAAAACGACGGTGCGGGGCTCGTTTTTCAATTGTTCCAGAAAGCCGCGCCTGCGGCCGCTTTTTACCGGCAGAAAATTCTCAAAGATAAACCGGTCTGTTGGAAGCCCGCTGCATACCAGCGCGGCAAGTATTGCACATGCGCCCGGCACAGGCACTACAGGTATATCATTACGGATCGCCTCCCGCACGATGTAAAACGCCTCGTCGGCAATGCCGGGTGTTCCCGCATCGCAGATTATCGCCATGTCTGAATTTTCCTTTAATGATGCAATAATCGCCGGGGTGACTTTTTCCTTGTTGAAATCATGAAACGCCACAAGTCTTGGCGAAACAGCGATATGGTTGAGCAGGATGCGCGACTGGCGTGTGTCTTCGGCAAGCACCGTGGACACGGAGCCCAGGATTTTTTTCGCGCGTATGCTGATATCGTCGAGATTGCCGATAGGGGTCGAAACTATATAAAGAGTGCCCATTAAATCCCTTTCCGGTGGTTCTGGCTAAAGCTCACCGTTTCTCTTTTTGAAACGCATCGAGTATCAGGCAAGCGGCGATCCTATCGGTGTTTTCCTTGTTCTGCCTGTGTTTTTTCTTATGATGACGAATGATATCACCTGCTCTTATGGATGTCAAACTTTCATCAACGAAATATACCGGCAGGGAAGCCATACGTCCGAGTTTGTCCGCAAAAGCGCGTATTTCAAGGGACATGGCCGTGTCTTTGTCGTTTGCATCAAGGGGAAGACCGATAATGATCCAGGAAGGATTTTCCTGTTGTATTATCGCAACAAGTTCCTTGAGGTACGGCGCATTTGATTTTCTAAGGAGGGTAGGCAGACTTCGAATGAATTCACCGTTTTCGTCGGTCACGGCAAGGCCGATCCTCCTGCGACCGTAATCAACTCCGATGAGCTTCATCAACCGTTTTCGTCCATTCCATGAGTATTTCGAGGGTGGATAAATCAACGTTTTTCGTCTGGGAGGTTTTGTCAAGCACAAAATGAAAATGGCCCTTTTTAAGGTTGAGCATCTCAAAGACCGCATCGCGGCCCTGCCTGGTCTGCGTTGCGGCGTAGGTGAGGCGGCCCTGCTCGAAGTAGATGAGCCCGAACGGTTTGTCAATCACTGTGTAGAGACAGCCTGTTTTTCGGCCTATTTCGATGAACTGCATCACCTCGATAAGGCTGCCGTGTCCAATGTCGCCTCCAAGCGCAGACGTCTCGACGCTCTTGCGTATCGACTTGGTCTCGGTTTCGGTTATGATGAGCGGCGTGACAAGCTTAAATATGTCCCTGTCGGAAAATAGAATGCCGAGAAAGTGGACATTGGGCAATTCCTTGCGCGCAGGCAGCACCTGTGAGTCCGGGACGTTATAGAAAATGACAAGAATATTGGAGGTTGACGAACGGTCCGAAAGAAAGGATTCAACAACCGAAAGGGCGTTTCTTGCAAGCTGCCAGTCCACCACGATCACGTCAGGAAGATAATGCGCGATCAGGTTTTTCGCGTGCTCAAAATCGCTGGCGTAATTTATTTGAAAACCTATTTCTGAAAAACATTTTGACATTGTGATCATGGTGTCGGTGAGGGAATATTGGATTTCTTTTTCCGATTGCGCAATAATCAGAAGGTCTTTCTTGACCGTCACCTTCCTCGCAGCCTTGCCCCTGAGCGATGTGACGAGGACGATGATGAGAACAACAATCAGAAGAAGGCCCGCTCCGCCCACTGCGGAAAAAATAACGATCCGTGATACGCTTTTCGTGACGGACGGAGTGTCAACAATTTTTCCGCACCGGAGCTCAATCCACCCGGGATTGCTCCCGAACTGTATCTTGCACCACGATGCCCCTGCATACAGCAGAGGATAGCATTCATTTTTGTGTGCCATTCCCAGAATAGGCGACTCTGGGCTTACGGAGGCCAGTATTTTTACAGGACTTTCGAGGACTTCAAAATATTTCTGGCCCTGCCCGGCCGCGGCGATATCGGCGGCGGGTGCGGGTTTTTCCTGGGCAATGGGCGGAACAGTTTCCGTTTTCGGTGTTGGTTGCTTTACAGGAGGTACTTGCACTGCGTGAGGCACCTCGGCAGGCTGCCGTGGTGCGGCCGGTGCCGCTTCGGTATCGGGTGAATAGGTGGGGAGTTCCCTGCTTCCCGCAATAGGGGTGACAGGGGCCGGCGGTAAATCAATCGTCAAGTTCTGCTGTTTTTTCTGCTTGTGCTGTGCTTTTTTCTGGGCCTGTTCTGAAGCTGCCTGCTGTTTTTCTTCGGCATGCTGCATTGCAGGAACTTTTACCGGCTCCTGAGGCGGGACATAAACAGGTTTCTGCTGCGCCTGTTGCGGGGCCGGGGCTTGCTGCGGCGGTTTTGGTTGTACAGCAGGGGCCTGCTGAACCTGCGCTGCGGGTAAAGACTGCGTGGAAGAAGGAGGAGGGGCCAGTGACTGTACCTGTTCTCCAAGCTGGGTTCCACTCACGTTTGCCTGGAATATCCAGCCGATGCCGCCCTTAAATTCTACTTGATACCATTCATTCTTTTTTGTAAGAACTTTATACCGTTCGCCCTTTTTGGCGATGCCCATCAGCTTGGCGTCGCCATAGGGTAAAAGGAGCACCCGTGCAATGTCTTTGGTCACCACCACGGCATTCTGTGCGCCGACAATGGAAAGGCTCAATAAAAGAAAAACGGCGACCGCCCGAAAGACTGAGCAAGGTATCATAGGCCATAGGCCATACTTATACTTCAACGGCTTTTTGCTTGTAAATGTACATCGAAACGGCAACAAGCGTCCCCAGAAGAAGAACTACGAACGCAAAGAAGGTCCCGATGGGGAGATACTGCGGGTTGTTTACCACCACGCCGGCCTTTTTTTCCAGCCAGCCTACCTTGTCCTTGATTTTGATCTGGTACCAGGCTTTCCCCTCGTACACGAGTTCGAAATGATCGCCTTTTTTCGCCTGGGTAATTACGTTGGACTTCGGGTCAAGAAATTCATAAACGTTGACAAATGGGTTCTTGATCTCCACATACTTTGCCGCCGCGGCAAAGGAAGATGAAGAAGAAACCAGCAGAAAGAAAAAACACAGTATGGATACGGTGAGCTGCTTCATGAAGGACACCTCCTCGTTGGGATTTATACCGAAATTGAACCGTATAAACGGTTGAAAAACAGTTCTTTGGACTGGGCGTCAAAAAACGCCGGCTCTATTTTAAGATACCAAATATCCGGGCAATTAACAAGTTTTAAAGTATTCAATCTAAAGGCGTCTTTTTCGGTGGTAAGGATCGCGTCGTATGGACCTTTGCCAATCCTCTCAATTTCGGTTTCTTTAAAGGCATAATGGTCGTTGAAAAAATAATTGTTGGCAACGCTGATGCCCAAACCTTGTACAAGATGGACAAAACGCTCAGGACGCGCAATGCCGCATAGGAGAGCGGGATTTTTACATGGAACGACGGCCACGGATTTCCTGGTTTTCAAATTATTCCAGCCAATCGGGGACTGATACAGGATAAAAACATTCCTGCAACCGAACCGGGAGATAATTTTTTCCCTGAGATGGGCGAGGGCCGATACCTGGCTTTTACTCCCGATAATGCAGACGATGTCCGCGCGTCTACAGTTTTTTAAAGGTTCGCGAAGCGTACCGGCAGGAATCAGCCTTGAGGCAAATGCATCTGAGGGAAGGCAGACAATGTCAGCCCGGCGCTTTAAATGCCTGTGCTGAAACCCGTCATCGAGAATAAATATCGTATTTTCTGGTGCTCGGCCGCATAGCTCATTTGCGGCAGCAAGGCGGTTTGCGCAAATGCCAAGCCACGACCCGGGCAAAGAGGCGTGGAGCAGGGCCGGCTCATCGCCGACAGTTTCCCACGAATCAGCCGTATGAGGATTCGAAATCACCATCCTCTTGCTATGTCTGCCGTGTCCCCTGCTTAAAAACGCGACGTTATGGCCCTTTTCAATGAAATGCCTTGCAACAAGCAGCGCCATCGGGGTTTTCCCGGTGCCGCCCGCATGCACGCCCCCGATGCTTACCACTGGTCTGCACGCATCCCTGGAAAACGCAGGTATGAGATTGTAAAGTAAGTTGCGAAACGCAACAACCATGCCGAAAACGGCTGATAGAAAGCGTGGAAGTATGCCGTTGCCAAGGGGCTGCATTTATAATTCTTTCACCATAGAAAAACGATAATGAAGGACAAATCGAACACAATAAAAAATGGAGACCTATATCAGGAAAATAAATCCGGCAGAAATATGTTTGGAGGTTCTAAAATAAAATAATAAAAATGTCACCAATTAAAAATTGTCGCAAGTGGCCATTACAACCCTTGGTCGACTTGTCAGATCGTTTAATATTTTGATATTGCTCCATGATGCTTCGCTGAATATTATTCCCGATTTCTCACCTTGGCTGTATCCTATTTCGCAATATATCCTGCCGCCCGGCTTTAATACCTTTTTTCCTTCAGCAGAAAGGTATCTGTAAAAATCCATTCCGTCTTTACCGCCCCAAAGCGCTTTGTGCGGTTCGTACCTGGACACGCTTGGGTCCAGTTCCTTCATTTCGTCTTCAGAGACGTAGGGGGGGTTACTGACGATAAAATCATAACCGGTTTTTTTTATTGATGTAAACAGGTCGCTGCACACTAACTTTATTTTGTCGGAATTACAGTTTTGTCGTGCGGTCACAAGCGCTGCGGGAGAATTGTCTATCCCGATACCGCCCCATAACGCTCGTTCTTTGCATAACACCGCGGCAATGGCACCGGAGCCCGTGCCTACATCAATAAATGCGCACTGTTCCGAACTTTCGTTTTTAAGAATAGTGTCAACCAGAATTTCCGTCTCAGGTCGCGGAATCATCACGTCACGGTTTACCAAAATATCCATTGAGTAAAAAAACACGGATCCTAGAATATAGGCGAGCGGTTCGCCGGAAAGCCTTTTTTCGATGATTGCCTGCAGTCTTACATTTTCATCATCGTTGAGAAGTTGCGAGCCCTTAAGGTACAAATCGCTGCGGGAGCATTTTAGTATGTGCTGTAGGATTTGCTCTGCTTCGTAAAGAGCGCACTCCTGCGAAACAGGGGCTAATGTTGCTTGAAGTGTTTCCAGATATTTTGCAAGAGGGCCCATTATTTTTCATTACGCGCCGGTGCCGGTTTGTTGAATGCGCTCATTGAGATCGGCCGCGGCAAGCGCGGTAATGATTTCCTGTAGATCGCCATTCATCACGGCATCCAGCTTGTAGAGCGTCAGGTTGATACGGTGGTCAGAAACCCGGTTCTGGGGGAAGTTGTAAGTGCGTATTTTTTCGCTCCTGTCACCCGAGCCGACCATGATTTTTCGGCTGGCCGATTCCTTTGCATGTTTTTCGGACTGGCGCAGGTCAAACAGCCTCGAAGAGAGGATCTTCATGGCCTTTGCCTTGTTTTTCAACTGTGATTTTTCGTCCTGGCAGGAGACGGTAAGGCCTGTTTCCAGATGGACGATGCGCACCGCGGATTCCGTCTTGTTCACATGCTGGCCGCCCTTGCCGCCTGCGCGGAAAACATCAATCCTGATTTCCGAAGGATCAATGTTGACTTCGATGTCGTCGGCTTCGGGAAACACAGCTACCGACGCCGCGGAGGTATGGATCCGGCCCTGCGCCTCGGTTTGCGGTACACGCTGCACGCGGTGAACTCCGGACTCAAATTTAAGGGTGCCGTAGGCTTCGTCGCCGCTCGCCATGAATATTATTTCCTTTATTGCGCCGATATCGCCATAGCTGGAACTGAGGACCTCGATTACCCACCCTTTATTTTCGATGAAATGGGTGTACATTCTGTATAAATCCGCTGCAAAAATACCCGCTTCAACTCCGCCGGTGCCTGCCCGGATTTCGACAATGGCATTTTTAAAGTCGTTTGGATCCCTGGGCACGAGAAGGTATTTTATTTTTTCCTCGAGGGCCGGCAAACCGGCCTCAAGCCGCCCGATTTCCTCTTTTGCCATTTCCCTGATTTCAACATCGGGCTCTGTTGTCAGAAGCTCTTTGTTGTCGGCCAGTGTTTTGACCATTTCCAGATACCTGTTGAAATCGGGCATGTTTTTTCTGAGGGAATTGTATTCCCGGCCCAATTTTTCAAGCTGGCCGGGGTTTGACGAGACACCCGGGGAGGCGAGTTCCTCCTCAAGCTCTTTCTGGCGTGCGATAAGCTCACGGATTTTTTCGATCATAAGGACGCCTTTAACGCCGCCGCGGCAACCTGCAGCTGGTCGTCATCCGGTTCTTTGGTGGTGATTTTCTGGAGCCATAGTCCGGGAAGAATCAATAAACGGATAAAAGATATATGCTGAAATCGGTCCGAAAGTTTCAGGACTTCATACGACAGTCCGGCCACAAGCGGAATAAGCGCGATATGGACAAGGAATCGCGCCAGTACATTGGGATACGGTGCAATGAAACCGGTCACAAGAGCGTCAATGATCGAGAAGAGAAAAATGCAGATAAGCATGACAAGAAGCAGAAAGCTGGTTCCGCAGCGCGGATGGAGCGTGGAATAGACGCGCATATTTTCCAATGTCAATTCCTTGTCGTCTTCAAACGTGAAAATTGCCTTGTGCTCGGCCCCGTGGTATTCAAAGACCCGGCGAATGTCTTTCCAGAGGCTGATGAGAACCAGATACAGGACAAAAAGCGTTATGCGGATAACGCCAGCCATGATGTTAAACCCTATCACCGAATTTTTAAGGAAGATCTGGGAAATAAACATAGGCAGATACATGAAAATTCCGAGCGAAACGGCTAAGGCAACAATAAAGCTCATGAAAAAGGCAATTTTTTCTTTTTGATCATCCTGGCGCGGGGATGTTTCCTGGTCTCGTTCATTGGCCGCTATCTGCGCAGACCTGGCCAGCGCCTGATACCCGATTTTAAGCGACTCGTAGAGATTGATAAAGCCGCGGATAACCGGTACTGAAAGAATTTTATATTGCTTGGAAAGGGAAATAAACGGGAAACGCTCAATTACAGTCTTACCGTTGGGACTACGTACGGCCCACGATATTTTCTGTTTACTGCGCATCATAACGCCTTCGATGATCGCCTGGCCGCCGACTTTGCTCTTTTTTACAATGGCTTCAACAAATACCAATGGAAATAAAAACTGATAGGGAATGATTACCTTTTTATTCATAACAACATTTCTCACAAAATAAAAACGGGCAGGAAAGAAACCATTCTTCCCGCCCGCTTGTAAAGTCTGAAAATCGTTACGATTCTTTTTTGTTGGCAGCGTAACGTTTCTGGAAACGCTCCACACGACCGGCACTGTCGATGAGTTTCTGCTTGCCGGTGTAAAAAGGATGGCATTTGTTGCAAATATCTATGTGGGAGCTTTTAATGGTGGACTTTGTCTCAATAACGTTGCCGCATGAACAGGTAAAGGTGGCGGTTTCGTATTTGGGATGGATTTTTTCTTTCACAAGGACCTCCGGTATGTTTTAAGAATCTATGAAAATACTTGATTGGAGATTTAAGAGTCAACAAAACAGAAGAAACCTGAGGACAGAACTGATCTCAACTAGGCAGATACATGATACAAATAATAGCGGCTAACCCGCATGGAAGAACCCCGCCCCAAGTGGCGGGGATTCTTCCATAGCTAAGGAACCAGAATAATTTATAATCGCTCGCTAACACCGCGCCAAGTCGCGGAAAATGCGCGTGCTGTGCTATTCAAATAAGAATCAGAAAATCTGGGTAATGAATTAATTAATCGAAGAGTTGTCTTTCCTTCCAAGAGATAATTTAATTTTTAGTAAATGATAATGCGATAATAAAGGCTGTTTGGAAAATGTATTGCGGTCTTTGATCAGCCTGGCCACCTAAGCCAGGTATTCTTAATTCCGAATACAGGAGAATTTAATGGGCATGGCAGTAATGATTGTTATCTTTATCGGCATCGTTGGGTTGCTTCTATGGTGGAACGCGGCCCTGCGTTCGAAACGGGTCTCAGAGCTTAAGGAGTTTGCCACCCGGAATAAGTTTACATGGTCGGAACGTGATGCTTCATGGGCATCTCCGTATACCGGCCATTTCAGGTTTTTCACGCACGGATACAACCCACGGTTTCAGGATTTTTTGCAACGCACTTCGGGCGACCGCCGTGTCTGCGTTTTCCAGTTTTCATATATTACCGGTTCAGGTAAAAACAGGGTCTCGCATATCCAGAGCGTGGTGCTGATAGTATCATCGAAAATGAACCTGCCGTCCTTTCTGCTTGAACCTGAAAACATTCTTTTAAAAATCGGTGAAATCATCGGTGGCGGCGACATTGATTTTACCGAAAGCCCTGCGTTTTCTTCAAAATATCTGCTTAAGGGAAGTGACTTGGAACGGATCACAATGCTTTTTAGTCCGGAAGTCCGGGCATTTTTCGAACAAAACCCGGGTTGGTCGGTGGAAGGAATGGGGGATTCCCTCATCGCGTACCGCCAGGGCCGGCTGTGGCCTGTACGCGAGATTACGCAGCTCCTGCATTATGGGGAACGTATCGCAGGGATGTTCAAAGAATAAATCAGTCGTATTACAACTGCTTATATAATAATTTTTAATAAAAGATCGTCAAAATGTTAACTTGGCTTTTTGGGTGGTTGGGGCCTCTTTAAAAACAAGGATATCTTGGTCTGCAAGACATCGATTTGAAATCCATAGGAACAAAAATAAATGGGGGAGAAATGGCCTGGTTGTGACCTAAAGGCTGAAGTAATTAGATTAATTTACAAAAGTTTACATAATATATATTATGCGCCATTTATAACAAGGCTTTCATAGGGAAAAACATCGATTCCAAGGCTTCAATTCCAGTCTATCATTCGCTTTTTTGATCAATTGAAAACGATTATTAAAACTTTTAATCGAATCCTTCCAGCTTTTGTTTCATCTTTGATGTTATTTTCAAACCATGTTAAAATTATCCTGTATTTTCATGCTTTCCAGGCCTTGTGAAGATTCTTTAAACTTTTAATTAAAAGCCGTCTTAAAACTACCTGATTTAACTTATTATTCCATAAATTTTTGGCTCCATATTTTTTTCTTGAGCCACCTTTTTTTCATCTAAAAATCTTTTTTGAACCTGTTCAAGTTAAAAAATGCTTTATAAATGGATGGATAAAATAGCTTAACTAATTGATATTTTTAAGAAACTGGCGCCAACAAGCTTTAAATGAGGATTATTTGCAGGATTAATACATTGATTTTATTTTGATTACGTCAACATTAATTTGTTATTTATGAATTTAACTCATTAATATACATTGAGTTATAAGAACATATAAAATTGAGTTTTTTATTAAAATTCAATCCCCAACCTGCCTTTAACCCCGGATTTATAATAATGCTTAATTTCCTTCATTTCAGTTGCCAGATCAGCGATTTTTATAATTTTTGAAGGACAATTTCTTCCTGTCAGCACAATTTCAACCGAGCAAGGCTTTGTTTTTAATAGCATTACGACATCATCTAACTTTATTAATTTTAAGTTAATTGCAAAAAACACCTCATCTAAAACTATAAGGTCATATCTCATGTTGCATACGGCTTTTCGCGCGTCTAGTAATCCTTTTTTTGCCTTCTCAACATCAACGCTTGTCGGCTTGCCTGTTAAAAAGGATTTACTTCCATATTGCCGAATGATAATCTGGTTTTTAAATTTTTTAAGAGATATATGCTCGGAATTTTTCCTCCCTTTTAAAAATTGGACAAAGCAGACTTTCAACCCGGCGCCCGCCGCCCTCATTGCCAACCCAAGTGCCGCGGTGGTCTTGCCTTTGCCGTTTCCGGTATAAACTTGTATATATCCCTTTTTCATTTTTTTGTAGTCTCCCCTGCTTAAAGGACTTTTTATTTATTTATCGTCCGTATCCTTTTCACCGCCTTTTCCAGAGCATCAACAGCTGCCATCACATCCTTCTTTGTGTTTTCTCTGCCAAGCGAAAACCTTATCGCGCTTACGGCGTCAGTTTTTCTTCTTCCAATGGCAAGTAAAGTTCTGGACGCGTTGATTGAACCTGATGAACATGCAGCGCCGCCGGACGCACAAACGCCATCCTGATCAAGCGAAGCAAGCACGGATTCGGTCTCAGCTCCAGGGAAACACAGATTTAACGTGCCGGGTATCCTTTTTTTAGCATGGCCGTTTCTTATAACATTCTCAATTCTTGCGTAAATCTCACTGTACATCGTTTCCGTCAGTTCAAAAAGGTATTTGGCGTCGCCGGCAAGGCTGTTGCAGGCAATTTCGGCTGCCTTGACAAACCCGAGGATTGCGGGCAGGTTCTCCGTGCCGGTCCTTATATGCCGCTCCTGGCTTCCGCCAAAAGTCCTTGGGTTTATTTTTAACCCCTCCCTCACATACAGCGCACCGCAGCCCTTGGGGCCGTATATCTTATGCGAGGAAACTGACATTAAAGACAAACGCCCTGTGCCGACGTTAAGGTGGATTTTACCAAAAGCCTGTACCGCATCGCTATGAAAAGGAGTTTCTCTTTTTGCCAGCATTTCGCCGATTTCTTCAATTGGCTGGATTGTCCCTATTTCGTTGTTGGCATAAATAATTGACACGAGCTTGACTTTTTCATTCAAAGATTCTTCAAGTTTGTCCATCTGGATGATTCCATACTCATCAACCGGGATATGCTTGACTGTATTGCCTCTGTTGGCCAGATACTGGGCCGCATCATGAACTGCCGGATGCTCAACAGACGAAATAACAAGCTCCCCATCGGGAAACCTCTCCATAAATCCTATTACAGCGAGATTGTCCGATTCTGTGCCGCCGGAGGTGAAAAATATTTCTTTGGGAGAAGCGCCAATAAGGGCGGCAAAACGGGCGCGGGCGTTTTCGAGCAGGGCAAAGGCCTTTCGTCCAGGCGAATGAAGGGAAGACGGGTTGCCCCAGAATTCCTTCATTGCCTCAATAATGACTTCCCGTACCTCGGGAAGCACCGGGGTCGTGGCGTTATGGTCGATATAGATAACGGGTTTTTCCATTGCTCCAATATACTATTTCTATTTAATAAGCGCGAAAGGCTGCCCTTTTAATCCAGCCCGATCCCCCTGGCCTTTTTTATAAACAGCAGCCATAGAAAAAATGGACCGCCAAGCAGGGCCGTAATAACGCCCACGGGCATTTCCGCCGGAGCGATCACCACGCGTGCAAGCATGTCGCATAAAACAAGAAAAATGCCCCCGAATAGAAACGTTGCAGGGCCAAGAATCGTGTGCCTTGTTTTAAAAAACATCCTGCAGATGTGCGGTGTCATAAGGCCCACGAACCCGATGGGGCCGCATACCGCAACAATGCTTCCTACAATAAGGGTGGCTGCGAGCAGCAGCAGGTTTTTTGTGAGCGAGACCCTTACTCCCCTGCTTTTCGCAAGATCGTCGCCAACGAGCAGGTGGTCAAGCTCAGGCAGTTTAAAAATCAGGATGATGATTCCGCATACCAGAAACGGGACCATGGAAAAAATCTGCTGATATCCTATTACCTCAATGCCGCCCATGAGCCAGCGCACGATGTGAAACGAATCGCGCAAAGAGCTCACATACTGCATGAACATGAGGATGCTGGAAAAAAGAAAACTCATGGCAATTCCCGAAAGGAGCATGGTAATGCCCGACGATGCGCGCCGGAGCGACGAAAGCGCATACACGCAGGCCATGGAAAGGGCCGCGCCTGCAAATGCGCCGAGCGATATATAGGGTATGCCTAAAATCGCCCCGTTAATTCCTGAAAGGATTATTGCCGCCGCGCCGCACGAAGCTCCGCTGGATATGCCAAGCGTAAAGGGGTCTGCAAGCGGATTGCGGAACATTGCCTGGAACACCATGCCGCACAAAGCAAGGCCTGAGCCTGCAAGAAACGCCGCAAGTACCCTTGGCACGCGGAGTGAAAAGAAAATTGTGGTCTGCAACTCGTCTTTGAAAAGCTTATCGGGCGTAATAATGTCCATGCCGATAAAAGGCGCAATCGCAATCACTAAAACAGCTGCTGCAAAAAGAAGAGATAATTGGACAAGGCTTGATTTCGAAATCATGCCATTTCTCCCGGCACAACAATGCTTCGCTTTGAAGAAACGCATTGCGCCTGCTCAAAAGGTATGGAAAAAATCTCTTCGAGAACGGAAGGACATCTGGCTTTGAAATCGATGGTTGTACCTGAAAAAAACAAACATCCGTTGTTAAGTGCTAATATATTGCCGAATTGCGAGATAGCGCTGTTTGCGTCATGTGTTATAGTAAGGATAACGGTACCGTATTCATTGTGTATCCTGTCCAGAGATTTTCGCATGAGCACTTGGTGGAGCGGGTCCAGAAAAGTGGAGGGCTCATCCAGCAAAAGAATTTTGCTTTGCTGCGCAACCGCTCCGGCAAGAAAAACACGCTGCATCTCCCCGCCCGAAAGAGTTGTAAGATGCCTGGAGCCGAGGTTTTCCACGTCTGCAAGACGGAGCGCTTCCAGAACAATGCGCTCGTCGTCCTGGTTTGGAATGGCCATCACCCCCTGATAGGGAAAGCGTCCGAGCATGACAAAATCAAAAACAGTGTAAGGCGCAAGGCCAAGGGTCGCAGCCTGCGGTACATATGCTATTACTCTTGCCAATTCGCGCGGCTTGAGCCGGGTAATGTCAGTCCCATTGATAAATACGCTTTCCTTCTGTACCGGGAGCAGGCCAGCCATGCACTTTATCAGCGTTGATTTTCCTGCGCCGTTCTTCCCTATAACCGCCCATGTTTCGCCGCTTGATATTGACACGGAAATATTGTTAAGGACCGTTTTTTCCTTATAAGAAAAACTCAGGTTTTTTGTTTGAATGATAGGTGGCGTAAATGGCATGATATTATTTCCGGTGATTGGTTTCGAACTCCTTCACCGCTTTTTTCATTTCAGCTAAAATAAGTCCTATGCGCGGGCCGGGGATGCTCATAAAATCGCCGGAAGGGCAAAAGACCAGACCGCTTGCCACTGCGGGAATTATTGCAAGCTCTTTCCAGTCGTTTTTTGCCTTTTCCTGCTGCACTCCCGATACAGAGGCCATGACGTCCATGATAATATCGGGTGCAAGCCTGATAATGCCTTCTGCGGAAAATGTCGGATATGCAAATACGGAATCGGTATAAACGTTTTTTCCTCCCGCGTCAAGCATCAGCTGGCTGTAAAAACTCTTTGGCCCGGCAATATACACCTTGGAAATTTTGCCCGCGCCGGGATTGTCCCTACCGATGCAAAAAAGAATTTTAGGACGATAAAGCGGAGCTGAAGTGCCTGACATTTCAGTTTTGATTGATGCAGCCAGGGAATCCGCCTGTTTTGTTTTCCCGCACAACTCCCCTATTACCATAAAAGACATTAGAATCCCGTTTACGTTTTCATTTTCAATCACCCTGCTGGTTATCCGGTTCCTTACAAGGAATTCCGAAAGTGACGAATGCTGCTTCAGCAGCAGAACAAGGTCGGGTTTGAGCTTGAGGATCATCTCATAGTTCGGGTTCAAGTAATCCCCGATTTTCGGCAAAGATTTTACCTCCGGAGGGTAATTGCAGTACCGCGTGACGCCGACTACCCTGTCGCCGAGACCCAATGCAAAAAGGGTCTCGGTGATGCTGGGCGCAAATGAGATTATGCGATGATACTGATTTGTCCGCACCTCATGGGATGTTTCGGTTGCGCAGGAAAACCAGAGCGGAATCGCAATCAAAATGAATAACAGGTTTTTCATTCCAATCCCATAGGTTCGGTTCTTCAATTCGATGAAAGGACCGCAAGCGCATTTGGCGGAAGCCCCATATCGAACGGACCTGATTTCTTTGAGTCGTCCACCGGATCAATAACGACGATGCCGGGTTTTGTGAGGCTCCTGTCTCCAACATAAAGCAATTGCCCGTCGAACGTAAGCCCGCCAAACGCATTATCTATGTTCTGTACTTTCTGCCCCACGCTCCGGGTTTGAGGGTTAAAGCTCATGATTTCAGTCCAGAACGTTGAAAAATCAGGGCTGTTTTTACCCACGGCAACATATCCTTTGTCCGGGCCGGTCATCTGGATCGTGGAAATATCGCCGCCGAAATCTCCCTCCATGGCAACGACACCGAGATTCGTATTTGAAAATAAATCCACGCATTCCACGCCGCCATCCGTAGAATTACCCCATGCTCCCGACGAGGACACATACATTTTTCCGCCGCATATGCTTACCGAATACGGGTTCTTTTTTGACAATGCAATGGAGCCGGTGATTGAATCGGTGAACGTGGATATTATCACGATCAGGCTTGTATCTCCGGGAATCAGATATACTCCGCTGTGCACCAGCCTCTGGCAGGCGACATACAGAAACCCGCCGTAAACGACAGCCGAGGACATATACGGATACGGTTCCGCATTGGCGGCACCTGTGAAGGTATTGAACCTTGAAAGGTCTATGGTCCCTGTTTTTGTTCCCGTTGCCGGATTGAATATCACAAGGTTGTTGCTATGCATCTGCGTGATATAGGCCTTGTTATCATTTGCAAACGCGATATCCTGGAGATTGACCGAATGACCTATGTTGGTCTGGTAATCAACTTTTGCAGGAGCCACATCGCGGCCCGTGATTTTTATTATGTTGTCTTTTCCCAGCCGTTCGACTATATACGTGGCGCCGTGATACGTTCTGATATAGGTGTCCGAATGGACCGCAAGCAGGTTCTGCTGAACACTGTTGTCCTCAAGTTTGAGCGTCCCGACATTACCTGAGGAATAGTCGGCGGCCGTGGTTGTCGCAACGACAGTCTTTTTAGCATACGGCACCATTTCTGGTTCGACAACCTGGTCGGCAAGGACTGTGTCCAGACTGCAAACCGGTATCCGCTTTGTAATGAACCCGCTTTTTGTAATTATTACCGTATCGACAGCTGCGTCCGATATTTTCTTAAGCCCAAAACCGGCAGGCTGGACCGTACCCCGGCAGGAAATTGCATTTGTCCCGTATTTTGTGCTGATCAGTTTAAAATCAGTTGTTTGTATCCCAACTCGCACAGACACAATGTACAGACCGGGCGCCAGGTTTAAAAATGAGTCGGACAACCTTAAGCTGTGAATGCCGATACCGGCATTTTTTTCACAAATTTCGGCTGCGGTGCGACCGGTTATAGTACGGATGTAAACCGTTATGTCCTTATTGTTGTCATTGGTTCTCACTAAGAGCATCCCGGACTTTATAATTGGAGTTTCCATGCTCTGCGTATTTACCGGCGGTATTTTCACGGAAGTTATGGCAATCAAAAATAATCCGTATTTATCCGTGGTAACTGATGAAGGCTGGCTTAAAAGTTTTACCGACGCGTCCTGGACCGGTGCAGCGTCACTGTCCAGGACTCTTCCCGAAATGTGTATCCCGGTGCCGGCATAAACACCCGACCACCACAGTAACCCTATTCCAATGACTGATGCGATACTTTTACCGTTCACAAAAAACCTCCTTGAAAATAAAGTTATTTAAAAAGGTTAAAATTCAAAATAACAAAGTGCATTCTTCCCGGCCGGGGAGAATCGCGATAGTCTTCATTCTGATAATCGAGATAGTTTTCTATTCGGTACGTTAATGTTATTAAGGGAATGCCCGAATAGCTTATAAAAGCATCAAGAATCGGCTTGGAAGATCGGCGGTCCGCCGGGATATTCTGCGAACTCAGATAATACGATGAAGAATAAGAAAGGCCATGACCTATCTGGATGGCATGCCAGTTTAAAATAAGATGCAAATTTTCTTTGAACCGCGGCATGAGCGGCTCTTCCATGCCGTTAAGGGCGGGACGGGTCATATTATAGAAAGTGTTTTCCATATAGGAAATGGAGTTTACAATCGAAATCCATTTTCTTGGCTCGACACGCATGTCCCATTCTCCACCCCAATGCCTCACGTTTGAATAATTCATCGGGACCAGCACACCCAACGATTGCGCCTCGGCGATTATCTTGTTTTGCGTTATTCCGCCATATAATGCTAACGAGGAATTGAAAAAGGAATTCCCGGCAGATATTCCGACGCTCGCTTCAAGCTTATGTTCCGGTGTCAAGTTGGGGTTGCCTGATGAATAACCGGTTGTTGCAAACTTCTCATCAAAGCCCGGATTGCGGCTTTGATAGTATCCTCCCGCATACACCATTATGGCACCGACAGGTTTCCATTCTATCCCGGCCTGGACATTGGGCAAGTGCTCTTTGACTTTTACCGGCTGCGGCACAAACACCTGGCGTTGATAGGTACCGGTTGACGTATCAATTTCATAGCGGTGCATATAGAGGAATTTTAACCGTAAAGACGAAACAGGCGCGAAATCGCATTGTATTCCTCCGGCGATTTTATTACGCTGGGCTTCGAAGGGCAGACGTGCAGCGTTTACAAATGATTGATATTTTTCAACGGAGGTGAAAACGAGAGCGTTAAAACTGATAAATTGATTATAGATATAGCGAAGGCCGAGCCTCACCTCACCAAAAGGGAGTTTTTGACTGAGCGCTTGCGCCTTCCCCGACGAAAGCTGTCCCAGCGGATCGGCCAATGAGTCCTGTCTGTACTTGCCCTGCGCAAGCACGCTCAAACGCAACGACCGGTTGAAATCGCGTTCGAACCGTTCGGAAAGAACGCCAGCGCTTCCAGCGTTGCGTATTCCCTGTGCCGTGTCATCACTGTAAAGAAGGAATTCCCCCTTGTCGCTTCTCGAATAGGAACAATTGGAAAAAAGACGGTTAGTGCTGTCGAACCTGACCAGGTTGCTGTATCCCGCATAGACCGAAGTGTAATCGTTGTTGGTTTTTTCCCGTATATAATCGTCCCTGAGGTTATATTGCGTCCCGTTATCATACATAAACGGGTAATTGTTTTTGGCGTACCCATAGTCAAGCGATAATTGCTGGTCCAGTTTTTCCCTGCACACGCTTACCAGCGCGCTGCCTTTTTGATATCCAAAGCTTCCGGCCTCCGCATTGGCGGACACAATGTCTTTTTTCGTATTTGTTGACAGACTGATAATTCCTCCGAGGCCGTCTTCCATCATTTCCAGGGGAATTTGTTCTTTGTATATGTCGATCTGCTGCACGACGCCCAACGGGATTTTACTGATATCGACAATGCCTGACCCTGCGGAATTCACCGGCATCCCGTTGAGATATACCTGAAGATGGTTTGCGGAACCGCCGCGTATCGATGCAATGGAATATTCACCAAAGGCGCCGGTCCTGCGGGTGGTGACCCCCGACTCCTGTTCCAGCACGGACGGCAAATCCTGATACCGCCCTTTGAATTCGTCCGCCTTGATGATCCTTACCGACGGCTTTGCATAATCCGGCCGCTGGCCATGAACAACCATTCTGTCAACACCAGCGGTGGAGTCTGCTGCGGCAACACTGTCCGCAGGAGTTGCGCCGAAAGCGGATGACAAATAAAAAACAATACAGCCAAAAAAGATAACCGGCAAACGCACTGGTTGAATTCCTTTGACCCCTTACCTCGGGGATCGCATGGATTTTAGATTAAATCAAATTCAGGTAGGTCTCCTGGCTCCCCCAACCCGGATTATCCGGATTAAAAACTGATTGCCCTGATTTTAAACAGGGAAATAGTTTTTTCTTTTAAGCCTTCCCGTTTTCAATGAAAACAGTGGCTTTGAAAAGAAATTGCCCTCCGCTTGCGCGAAAGGCGGGGTTACAGTGGCGGGTCCGCTCCCGAATTTAACGGGATTCCCTTGGCACCTGAATATGAGAAAGAACGGATATTAATTTAATTAAAAAATCTAAATGATGACAAGAAAAATAAATTGGACCAATACCCCAGCTTTCTTTTTATCTTCAGCTCTGGGTAAATTTTGTTTTGAGAAAGCAACCTCACCCCATTCCCCCTCTCCCACAGGGAGAGGGGGAAAGAAGCTGGTTACCTTCTGGCATTTTCTCCGTAGACAGGTTTATAAGGCCCTAAATAACATTAAGGCAATTGCTTTAATTTAAAAATATCGGATGACCGTTCCCGTTTAAGCTTTATCTGGAACAAAACCGTCTGATTGCCTTTAAAAAGATTGTAGATTTCATCCTTTTTTATTTCAATGCCCCCTATATCGTCGTCGGCGAATGTCCGGTACCCTACCATGCGGTTTTTGACAAATTCCGGTGTGACGGTAAGGCTGATTTTCAACCCTTCCCAAATCTTATCGATTTCTTTTTCAAGGAGCGAATAATCAATAAGGAGACAGCGGTACGCCGGATTATCGCCGTATGCATGCACGTTCCTTATTGCATTACCGTGAAATAACTCCGCGATAACGTTTTTATCGTCGTCTTCCACGTAAAACTCGATAAAATAGTCCGCGATCTTGTTCCCCATGTCATCCATAACCAGAAATGTGACGTTCTGAAATGAATGCTTATATGAATCGCTGCCCGCAGAATACTTTCCCAGGATTGTTTTATTATCATTTTCGAGTTTATTGATCCAGTCGCCAAATCCGGCGTCGTCGATTGTCAACCCGGCCACAATTTTATCGAATATCTGGTCCCGGTTGGGAATGTTCGGGTCTTTTAGAATTATGGAACCATGATTGACATTATCCAAAATGCCGAATGCCGTGGAGCCGCAAGAAGGCTGGTACTTATATACGGGGTTTTTCGGGTCTATTGAAAAATCCGCATCGACAAACGCACATTTGAGATTTGCCGCCGATACCCGCGCGGCCCCATCTGAACCTTCCTCATTGGCGGCCGCCGAAATGCCGGTAAATCCGGTGTTACCCACCAGCACCGTGCAAAGAATCTTGCCGGCACCGTAATAAACGTTGTTTGGGTCAAACCTGTCTTTAAACGCCAGGTCCCAGGTATAAGGGCTGGCCAGTTCGAGGTTTTTAAGGATTTCTTCGCCTACCTGGAAAAAATCCCCCGGGTTGCTGGAAACGAATCCCTTGACTATCCTTCCTATAAAGGAATTTCCTTTAGGGGCCAAAGGTGAACCGAAATTTGGAGGCGCCAGCATGACCAGGTTTTTAATAGGCGCCTCCCCTGCTTTGAAATAACGGGTAATCCAATCGCGTATCACCAAACCGCCGGTGCTGTGTGTAATGGCGTCAACGCTTCTGGGGGCTGTGGACAGCCCGATAGCGGCCCAGGCGTCCTGCATCTTGATCGAAAGGTCTGATATGGTAATTTTGTCGTTCATGGAGTCATAATCCGCCAGGTCGATGATATGGACGTCACGGTCGAACTTCTTCTTGAGCATATCGGCCATATTTTTAAATGAGGCCGAGTTGTCACTCCAGCCGTGGAGAATGACAATAGGACGCGAGGCCATGGAGGTTCTCCTTTTTCAATGGTGATTGAAAAGCCCCACCGCAACCTTCGAGGAATGCGCTTGCGGTGGGATTCAATGCATTTTTTTCTTTTAATTCAGAAAATTGAGCGGTTCGTTAAGCAAAATCGCCCAGTTTGAAACCCTATTGGCGCGAGGTTCATATTCCACTTTCAATCCCACGCCCGGCAAATCTATTTTTACGCCAAAGTTTAATAGTGTCTGGACTGTTTTTTTCCCTATGATAAAGAACCCGTCTGCAAACCATTGATCAGCATAATTATTTTTAATTGAATTCAAATAACGGCACCCGATGCCTGCCCCAACCCATGTTTCAAAGGTCTGGTCCTGCGCTGGGATATTCAGATCTGAACTTTTCATGTCGTACCTGATTCCGGCATTAAATTCCGAAGACGCCCTTTGATCCTGCATTGTTCTAACGTCAAGATCAGCGTCCAAGACCATTCGATGCCATACTGCCGATGTTGTTGTCGCAGAATTACTCAAGACATACCATAGGTGAGGCTGCAGAATCACATTGTTTACCATTGGGAGCCGGGTTGTATTAGAAATCGAATCCACATAGTTATAATTTGTCCAACCAAGGTCAAAATCAAGAATAAGCGGCCAGTTTTTTAAGGCCTTTATCCGAAACCCCGTGGTAAGGTCCGCATCATGGAGCTGTTCTCTTTTTTCATAAAAGAAAGCACCGTTCAATTGCCCTTTCAGCTCATTCCACCGCATGACAAAGTTGTTGCCGCCAAATTCCAATGATTTGCCTTTTAGGAGCGGCATTAAGCTTAAGTCGCCGTTTACTGTTAGTTGAGTAAAATACCCGAGGTTCTCATTTATGCCGAGTATGTTTGATTTTACCAACAGCCAGTTTGTTTCCTCTTGAGAAAAAACGAAACTGCTGAGACACAAAACCAGAAGCAATGCAGATATTTTATTCATTATAATGCCTCATATTTTTTTGTTAGTTTATCAATAACTACATCCATGGTGTCCGCCATATTTCCACAAGCATCGTTAATGAATTCCTTGTTTTTACTCTTGTAGGGATCATTACATAACCCGTGGCTCGCTCCGTCACTCCCATATGTAGCCGTATCGATTACATCTTCACTATAGTCGGAGATTGCAAGTTGTTTGTATCTATCGCAGACCCCCTTAATCGTTGATTTAATAAACGCCGATTGGCTAATAGGTACTTTGGAAGTGTATTGCTCAAATAAAAGATCACTAACCCTTTGTTTTAAATTTGTCAAAACCATTACCTGCCTCCTTGTTATTTTGTGGATTTTACTTTCCATATGGGCTGAGTTAGCCGGTAAATTTCAATTTATTTGGCTTTATTTTTGTTTTAAATCGCCTTTCGCCGGAGCGTCTGTCTTGGAGAGCGTCTGACCGGATTTTACCCTCAATTTAAGGGCCTTGGACTCCACGGATTTACCATCACTGTCCTTGACCTTGATCACGGCCTTTATCGTACTGTCCGCAGGAATCTCCATGGGTACCGTTAACTCTTTTTCAATCTTCTCGTTAATATCAAGAATGGTCCTGGACGTGTCCGTTGAATCATTGTTTACAACGACGAAGTAATAATAGGGCGGTTTACCGCCTTTAACGCGACCAGTGATCTTGTAGTGCTCCGACTGCTTTGCCGAATCGGGCGCTATTTTGGCATAAGAAACCATCAGTCCGCTCGCCTGTGTATCCGGTTTTTGCTCCGCAGTAGTCGCTTGGCCGAAATAAAACCCGACGATTGTTCCGAGCACGCCGATTAATATGGCAAGCACTTCTTTTGCTTTTGCGAGGTTTGCTTCCGCGTTTTTGTTTCCGGCGGTATTGGGTTCCAGACTGGAGCAGATTGCATAAAAGGCTATAAGGAGAGCTATGCTTACCGTGGATACGGCAATTAAGAAAGTGATTAACCCGCGAGCGATCTTTGTATCAGAAAGCGCATATAAAAGCGTTGTCGCAGATGCGTTTCCCCAACCAAAAATATACGGCACGAAAAGGGATGAAAGGATTATAAGAAAAATAAAACCAAAGCCCAATACGATGAGAGTAATCAAATGCTTTTCGAAGAATTCTGAAATTTTTGAAAAGTCGATGTTCATAAGGTCTCCTTTCTGTAATAAAAATGAAGTTGGATGCACACGGCATGTCACCAGTAATCATTACAGGCCGCCGGATAAAAATTTATTCGTGATAAGAAAGTACGAATTAATTGGCAAAGAACATGCCGGATACTGGAAGGACCGTAAATTGCCTAAATCAACCAGGTGTTGTGGGGATTTTATTTTCCGAGGATAAGCAGGTGGTATGCACAATGCATGAAGTTCTGTTTATCTTATGCAGATTTAATTGCAAAATGCATGCGGGACAGATTAGTTAACGCTGCGTGTGGATTTTTCCGGACAGGTTATACTCCCCTGTTATTTAAAAAAAGGTCTGAAGGGTTGAAGATGGATTGTTGGAAACTAAAATGCATAACGTTTTCAGGTGGTCTTCATCTGGTCTTGACAGGCATAATATTTTTTCCTCCTGTTTGGACCCAGACAGAAACAAATAATGAAAAGGCATGTGCATATCAGAAGGAATATTGACACCAGATATTGTATTATCGAGACGCTTACGAAAGCCCCAATAAAACAGAGCAAGATGCCCGTATATCTGATAATATTTACTTTTCGAACATTAAATCCATCTGTCACAATTATAAACAATAATATCAAGATAATAGCCGATAAATAAATGGGCATTCTATAAATATTGAAATTCTGTGTAAAATCAACAGGTGACAATTGGCTAACACCTTTTAAGTGTGGAGATAACAATGCTCCAATAAGATAGAAAATCATTGGCTGTAATATAGAAAGGAAATACCATACAAAGTTTCTCACAACAATAAGAGGGTCGCCAAAGGACCTCCACCAATACTCTATAAGCAATAGAAAGGATGTTAAGGCAATGATAAATGCAGGTGTCAAAAGGCAATTGTACGCATTGTACTTCATTATCATCAAGAATATCTTTACATATTCAAAGACGGCAAAACCAAACAATATCGAAACAAAACCTGCCAGATGTTCTCCAATTTTACCAGGGGGAATATTGTTCATTCTCAGAACCTCCCGTTGTAGCCTGTGTGTATAGGGCATTTGCATTTTATAGCCGGACGCTCAATTTCACAATGTTACGGGCACTCTCGCAATCTGCGCAAACATAATTACCAAATCAGAAAGCTCACCACTGAATTTCTCTAGAACATTTGTAATTTCCTTTGAACTCGCTTTGAACTTTAACCGCTCTTCTTCCGCATTATCGAAATTATTTGCATTTACCTGCAGTTCAGAGAATGCAATGAAACCATCAAGTTTTGTAATCACTTCATCATAAGTAAAAGTGACCATTGAGCCATCAGCATTGGTTAATTCTTCAAAAATTCCCTCAACTTCATCTTTCTTCTTTTTATTCGTAAACCAATTACCAATTTTTGATGAGATATTCTGGTAATAGATGTTTCTTATATCAGCGCAACTAAATTTCAATTGCCGGTACTCAGGCCCGGTTTTCATCGAATTGTAATCTTGTAAAAGGTTGAAGAATTCAGTCCTGGCATTTTGTCGCCGAAAATCAAAGTAGATGAATCGAAGTATCCAGCGTGACAGATTCTCGTTGGCCGTCAGGAGCTTTTGGCATATCTTGTACATATCCTGGGCTGTATCACTTATACTGTGGCAGGACAAGCTCGGGCAGGTTTGCTAATTCTTTCGCAACCCCTATGAATTTATCGAAGATTTCTAAAGTCAAAATTACACCAGGCATGACATTCTCCTATCTGTTGGGTTTATTGTTTTTGCCGACATGACGCCGCCAGCGAAGCTGGACTTTTCCGACCAGGTGCACTCTTTTGGCAAGGAGGCATCAAACCGGCCATTTAGATCCTATCGGCCTCGCGTGCTTATTTTCGCGTAAATTGCAATTGCAAAACCCAAACCAATCAAAATACCGGGAATTGCTAAGCAGACAATTATTGCCCTACGCAGGTCCTTGGAAGGATCGGATTTATCAAAAACAATTGAGTTAACAGCATTCCTGGGATCGCAACGGACTATAATAGTTCCTCCAACCGGAAAAAGTTTTTCCATCCTCTTTTGAATGATGTCCGTCCCCTCTAATTCCATATTAATCAGGTCTTCACCTAATTTGCAACGACCTGAATATTTCTTGGTATTACTCTCGTAGGAATATGACAGGTAAGCATCAACTTTAATGGTTGATGTACTGTTGAGTGCCAGGAAATACCTGTACCACGGGATTTTCAAATCGACTTTTTCAATCTTGCCATTAACCGTGGGCCACAATTGAGTTCTCTTTCGGTTCTCGATATTCCGCAATGGTTCAATTAGTAAAGACGCGCTCAAGACGGCCAGAAGCGCCAAGGCGCCTGCCAGCATAAGAATATTTCTTTGACTGAAAACATCTTTGGTGGAGGGAGATTTGCCTATCACTTTTTTCATTTCCTTACTTATGAAAGCAATGCGCCCCTGCGAAACATTGGTCCAGTATCTTTATATCCCGACTTCAACAAACACGGGACAATGGTCCGAAGCTTCCGTGCCCTTCTTGTCGACCGTAGGCAATATTCTTTCCGCGGTGGCCGGATAGTATTTCTCAAGCCCCGGATATTTTGCCAACCCCCTTCTGTCGATCCATGGACCTTTGGAAATATTCCCCGCAAGCTTTCCGAGCCGGGAGCCCCCCCCAGGGTGGGCTGTCACGTGCGTTCCCCAAGGTAAAGTAGTTGGTGCTTCGCACCAGATATTATGTCGTCTGCCCTGTCGCCGCGCACTCCGGAGGGCTGCGGAACACATGAAATATTTTGCTCCTTGTTATAATGCAATATTCAAACCTATTGACACCAAATTTAATGATATTATCGTACCTATTCCTACCGAAGGTTCATATACAAATTGGCAGGTCTTCCCGCCCCATGCGAATCGTAAGCGTGGCTCGATGAAAGAATACCCCTGTTCCACCCTTTTTATAGATTGGTTATAAGTATCAATCGATTCCGACCATTGATAGGGGAAATAGCCTATCTTCACTCCGGGTTCAAAGGAAAAGACACCCGTTTTTACGTCAATATACCGGTAGCTAATTCCGAATCCCAACGGAATAGGAAGCGCAGTCGCCACATATTGCACTGGAGCAGCATAAACGACATTAATTCCGAAAAAACCAGCAGGAAAGCGCATCCCCATATCACCCTGAATATGCGAAACCGAAGATCCCGTTTTATTAGCAAAGCTGTATGGTATTCCCATTCCATACTGAAACGAAACGTCAAAGGTGTATTTTTTCAAATTGACATCGACATTTATGCGTTCACGTGAATTGATTTTCTTTTTCGCACCATATGGTAGATAGCCTTTTTGTATTATTTCAATAGTATGTTTATGGTCGGGAATGACGTTGACATAGGCGGTATCAACGCATGTGCCAAGCAAAGAGTCGTCCAAATATATTTCCGATCCCGGTCTGTTGCATTTAATAACAAATCCCTGATCCAACTTGTCAGGAGAGGCAACAAAACCATTTTCCTTTTTTTCCTGGTTCGGTGATGCAACTGCAACACATTCGCCTGATTCCGTGCATCGGAACCCCACCCCGCATTGTGGATTGCACTTTGAAACACAGGTACCTTGATGGCACACAAATCCGGCACGGCATTTAGGGAAACATGTTGTATCCTGCAAATCTTGAGTATATGCCGCATTGACCGCAATCAATATTAAAAACAGCGTAGCCAGCGTAATTATATTTGCTGTTGCCCTACATGCAAACATCTGTTCACATCTTGGAAATATCATGCATCCTCCTCTTCTTGAATAGATTGAAAAATATATTTTAAGAATTACAATGCTCCTTTAAGCGTAGAAGAAAGATAGCCTTGTGCATTCCAACCACCCCCGATGAACATAGCGGTATTGAGTGGGCAGGCACCCAAATTTAAGCGAACAACAGAAAGAGGTGTCCTCGTCGACCAAGAATCTCCCACAGGATCATATTCAAAAATCGAGTTCGAAACGTAAGTACCTGAATTGACACCTCCGATAACAAAAATACAACCATTTAATGTTATAGCGGTGGAGCCCCAGCGCCATGAAGGAAGGGGACTTACTTCACTCCAGGTATTCAGTGCCGGATCAAATACGTCAACACGCGAGTAGATAAGATTTGCATCGTGGCCCCCAATTGCAAATATTTTGCCATTCATGGATGCTATAGCTATATGCGATCTGGCAACCGGAATCGGCGCCTTTTCCCTCCATGTATCATCAGAAGTGTCATACTCAAATGTTGAATTTGAAATAAAACTTGCCGATGATGTGGCGGTAATTTCACCCGAACTATAGGAAGTATTTGAAAAATTCGAGCTACCGGAAGCACCGCCAATGACGTAAATCTTGCCATTCGCTGTGCCCATGCCGAACCAAAATATTCCGCTGGAAATCGCCGATTTGGGGTACAAGGAATCGGTGGCGGGGTCATAAGCAGTAAGCATCATGATTGAAGAGCTTGAATCTGTCAGTATATATATTTTGCTTCCAACAGTTACCGCCGCAACGGTGCGATGCAAACCAATATTTACCGATTTTTCCTTCCACGTATCGGTCGCAGTGTCATATTCCTCAATTTTCCCTATTGCGCCCAATGCTGATGAACCGCCGATTGCATATATTTTCCCATTTAGAACGCAAAGCGATACCGCATCGCGGCTATTAATCATTGGAGCTTTGGGTACCCAGGATACCGGGATTTCTACCGACATGTTAAATGAAGCGGAAATTGTGGGATTTACAGCGGATTTCGCCGTAATGGTGAATTTGCCCTTAGCAATGCCATGAACTATTCCTGTGGAAGATATTTCGGCAAGCGTAGTATTTGAAGAAGACCATGTGACATTACTATCTTTTGTACTGTCACTATACAATACCACACCTGAAAGTTGCGTAGTGCTACCAACATCGACACTATTTGCATAATACCGTATTGTTACCGAGATGGGATCTTTTTTCACAGAGACGGGGTTCGAACAGCTAATATAGAATGCAAACAAGAACATGCTTAAGACTGATAAACCAATTCGTTCAGACATATCGCCTCCAATTTGTATTGTTGAAGAAACAATGTACGCGCTTCAGAGATTAAAAACCATAATCAAGCGCCAAGCCCACCGCCGTTGGACGAAGCATAACCCTGCCTGCGGTCTTTCCCTGGTATTCCCGGCATTTTTTCCTGCCGATGATGATAAGCGGAATTCCGGCCGGGGCTACGATAGCGCCGATTGCAGCGGCAACAATGCCCGCAGTCCTTAGCGTAGTGGAATTGTTGGTTGCATTATTTTTTTGTTGAGGTGAATTCTGGTTGAAAGCCGTATCTGCAGGAGATCGAGCCTTGTAAGACGCAAGCCCGATGCCGACGGCAAACAGTCCGCAACCACCCCACAGGGTGACCGCGCCCCAGGTCTTTATTCTAGAGAACCTGGCGATCTGTTTGGACAATTCCTGCGAGGTATGCTCAGCAACTTCATTTTGCTCAATCGATGACGACTGCGGGTTTGCGGAGCTTTCCAGGGACGAACCCTTGGATGCGGAATCCGCAATGCATTCGCCGGATTCCGTGCATCGAAATCCCGCCCCGCATTGTGGATTGCACTTTGAAACACATGTACCTTGATGGCATACATATCCGGCATTGCATTTCGGGAAACATGTTGTATCCTGCAAACCTTGGGTATATGCCGCGTTGACTGCAATCAGTAATAGAAACAACGCAGCCAGCACAATACTATTTGCTTTTTCAACTATCCGTTCACATCCTGGAAACGTCATTCATCCTCCTCTTCCTGGGTTAGCGTTTATGCAGACCATAATGAATTAAATTCACAGGTCTACAACAAAAACAATTTTTCTATTTTTCCTACTAATCTTTTATCGTTCTCATTGGGGTATAGAGACGTCTGCTTTGGCAACTTCCCTCCGCTTTTTGTTGTCAACCATTCTACCGGTGCCAAATAAGCAACACTCATTTCCATGGGGCGTACCGTAAGGCCTACTTCCCTGCTGTCATCTCCCCCTGCGATCAATTCGGCCTGCTTTAGAACCGTCTCGATTGCCGACATCGGAGTTGGGGGCGTCGCTGATGGCGTCAGAAAACAAGGGAAGAAATCCGAAAAGGCTGCATAGCCGGGGCCGCCGACCAGGCCCCACTTTTCCGGCCACCTTGTGCATTTCTTCATCCGGCCCCTCTCTTTTACGCTTGCTTTATTCACAATTTTCGCGTATAATTAAAACGGCGATGGCCAGGCAGAAATGCCTGCGCTTTGCCACCGGGGAGACTGGCGCGTTATCTTAGCAGAGACCGCCAGTTCTTCCCTTTTTATTTTACAAAAGGAGTGTATCAACACCCCTAATATCTTAAGAGATCAAAGATTGTTCTAAATCCCAATCGTCCGAAACTAATAAGCTGATTTTCATAATATAAAGTGAAGGAGGGTGTTATTCTAATGGTATGATATTTAAAATGATAAATGGCGAATGAGAAAAAAAGATTTTTTGCGGCGGTTGTTTCATGTAAAGAATAAAGGAAGATGATCCTATAGAACCCAAGGCCTATTTCCCCTTTGCCATCTCCCCGGCTATCAACTCCGCCTGCTTCAAGACGGTCTCGGTTGCCAACATCTGCATGTCGGGCGGGTAGCCAAATTGACGGAGGATTCTTTTGACGATCACTTTCAGTTTTGCCTTTACGCTTTCTTTGATTGTCCAGTCGATTGAGGCGTTTTCGCGGACCTTTGCAAAAAGGACAACAGCCAGTTTCCGCAGCTTTTCCTTTTTCATTAACTGCCGGGCGCTTTCGTTGTTTGCCACGGCGCAGTAAAAGGCATATTCGGAATCCGACAGCCCCATTTCCCGGGGTTCCTTGTCCATTTCCTTTATTTCTCTACCGAGATTGATAAGTTCTTCAATAACTTCGGCAGCGGTGAGAATCTTGTTGTGATATCGTTTGATGGAATTTTCGAGCATCTCCATCAGGGATTTGCCCTGAATAAGGTTCTTGTTCACGCGCGCCTTTATTTCATCGTTCAAGAGCTTCTTGAGAACTTCAAGAGCAATGTGCTTGTGTTCCATGTGTTGGACTTCTAGGAGAAATTCTTCTGAAAGAATCGAAATATCGGGCTTCTTGATTCCTGCGGCATCGAAGACGTCGATCACTTGCTCAGTTACAAGCGCCTTGTCTATTACCTGCCTTATCGCGGTTTCTATCTCTATATTGGTCTTGCCCGTACCGGTCCTGTCGAATTTTGCGAGCCTGGCCCGCACTGCCTGGAAAAACGCAATCTCGTCCTTGGCATCCATTGCCTGTTCATGAGGAATTGCAATTGAAAAGGCCTGCGACAATGCCGTTACCTCGTCTACAAACCTCTTTTTGCCATTGTCCAAACCAAGAATGTGTTCTTCGGCTGCAAGAATAAGAGAAAGTTTTCTGCCTGTTTCAGCTTCAAAATATTCCTCATAGGCAAAGCCATGGAACATCTGCGATACAATCTCAAGTTTTTCGAGCATAAGCTGAACAGCTTTTTCCTGGGTAATGGCCGGGTCGCCTTTGCCGCCGCTGTCGGAGTAAAACGACAACGCCTTTTTAAGGTCCGCGGCAATGCCGAGGTAATCGACAATAAGTCCGCCCTTAACCTGTCCATACACACGGTTTACTCTTGCAATTGCCTGCATCAGGGTGTGGCCCTTCATGGGCTTGTCAATATAGAGAGTCTTGAGGCAAGGCGCATCAAAGCCGGTAAGCCACATGTCTCGCACGATTACCAGTTTTAATTCGTCTTCAGGGTCCTTCATCCTCTCCGCCAATGCCCTGCGTTGATCTTTTGATGTGTGGTGCTTTGAGATTTCCGGGCCATCGGATGAAGCAGAGGTCATGACGACTTTAATGCCGCCCCGTTTCATATCGCTACTGTGCCATTGCGGCCGGATTTTTATAATCTCCGAATAAAGCTTGGCGGCAATCCGGCGCGACATTGTTACAATCATGCCTTTGCCGTTGATCACTTCCTGGCGAAGCTCAAAATGGGTAACGATATCCTGCGCAATCCGTTTTATCCTGTCCGAACTTCCTATCAAACCTTCAAGCTGTGTCCATTTGGCCTTGGCTTTTTGTGTTTGCGTGAGTTCGTCGTGGTTGAGTTCGTCATCGAATTCCGAAACAAGTTTCCGGCCTTCTTTGCTCAAGCCGATTTTGGCAAGACGGCTTTCGTAATAAATCTTCACCGTTGCGCCGTCGAGCACTGCCTGCGAAATATCGTACACGTCAACGTAATTGCCGAACACCGCCGGAGTGTTTACGTCGGTATTTTCAATGGGCGTGCCGGTAAACCCAAGGTACGTGGCGTTCGGCAAAGCATCGCGCATGTACTTTGCAAAGCCGTACACTATCTTCTTGCCTATTACCGCCTTGTTGTTGTCTTTTGCATCGATGGTTTTCGCCTTGAAACCGTATTGCGTGCGATGCGCTTCGTCGGCAATTACAATTATGTTCTTACGGTCCGAAAGCCTTTCGTAAATATTCCCTTCTTCCGGCTGGAACTTCTGAATGGTAGTAAATACAATACCGCCCGAGGCAACCTTGAGAAGCTCCTTGAGGTGTTCCCTGTTCTCAGCCTGCACCGGTTCCTGGCGAAGGAGTTGTTTTGACGCGGCAAACGTGTCAAAAAGCTGGTCGTCCAGATCGTTTCTATCCGTAATGACAACCACCGTTGGGTTGTCCATTGCAAGAACGATCTTGCCGGTGTAAAAAACCATGGAAAGCGACTTGCCGCTGCCCTGCGTGTGCCAGACAACGCCGCCTTTTTTGTCGCCAATAGGCTGGGAAACAATGTCTGGCAGGCCGTAGTTTGAAGGGGATTCCTCCACGCTCGCCTCGATACATTCCTTCGGAACACTCGGCGAGCGGCGCTCGACGACCGGCCTGATAAAACCCGAAGCCCTCAGCGTTGATTCCACGGCGCGGTTTACAGCATAATACTGGTGATACGCGGCGAGTTTCTTGGCGGTTTGTATCGTTATGACGCCGGTGTCCTTATCTTCCTTCCTTGACTTTTCAAACACGACAAAATGCCGGACAAGGTCCAGAAGCGCGGCTTTACAAAGCATTCCTTTAATAAGCGTTTCCAGTTGACCGATCAAAGGCGAAGCCTCAACCTTGCCGTCGGCAGTCTTCCATGCCATGAAACGGTTAAAGCCGGACGAGATAGTCCCGGCCCTTGCTTCAAGACCGTCGGAAATAATAGTGAAACCGTTATACGCAAACAAGCGGGGAATTGCCTGCATGTATGTCTGTATCTGCTGATATGCCGAATACACCGTTCCGTTTTCGTCGGCAGGGTTCTTGAGTTCTATAACCACAAGCGGCAAACCGTTAATAAACAATACGATGTCGGGCCGTTTGTTTACGTTGTTGTCTACCACCGTAAACTGATTCAAAACCAGAAAATCGTTATTGTCCGGATTGTTGAAATCGATGAGCCATACAAGGTCGCCGCGCGCGTTGCCGTCTTTTTGATGCGTTACCTTAATGCCTTCAGTAAGCATGCGGTGAAAAGATTCATTGTTTGTAATAAGCTCGGGCGAATTAAGACGGAGAATTTGCTTTATCGCGTCTTCGCGTGCATCGGATGAAATGCCGGGATTGATTCGGGCAACTGCAGAAGCTAACCTTTCCAACAAGAGAACGTCTTCAAACGAAGAGCGCTGCGGGGTTTCGCTGTCCGGCGCGATGTCCGGGCCGTAGACATATTCATACCCGGACGCTTCGAGAAGGGAGAGGGCGAATTGTTCGAGGGAGGATTCGGTGATTTTGGTCATTGTCTTTCCCTGTAGGTTTTTCGGGAATTATAAAGCTTTTCCGTGAATCCGCCTTCGGTCAAGAAATCTTTTTCAAGCCTTTGCATTTGTTTCCATAATAAATAGCTGGCTTGGTTAATAAGGCAAATTAAAATGTTTGCCATTTCCGCATCAGATTTGTCGGACCAGTCAGACATTTCCGACCTGTCAGACCGCACTTTAACTGACTCAGGGTCATCTTTTTTCCATTGCCTGAGTCCGCGCTGGCGCAAATAATCTTCAAAGTCAAGAAGAAGCTCTCCAAGACTGGCCCGTGCTACACCGGTAAGCTTGATTTCAGTCTTTTTCGAAGTGGCGGAGGCAAGGCTCCCCTCGGCAATGTTTTGCACACCGCTGCGGGCCGCCTGTACCATTTGATCGTGAGTTCTTGAACGTTTGTCTACAAAACGGTTGCAGAAAACTACCGTGGCGTCGTAAACCTGCTGGGCAACCTTGAAGCTCAGAAGATTCCGAAACCCGCCATGTTTGGGGATAAGGTCGGTCATTATGAAACCTTCACTTCGCCGGACATGAGTTTCGGCAACAGTGCTTCCCTTAGTTTTGTAAGAGTTTTGATCTGCATAAAATTCGCATGCAACTTTGGCTCTATGGAAGATACAGTTTGATTGAATTGCCGAATAATAGACTCATTGGGTATATTAACCTCATAATTGGCTAGATGATCAACATTTACGCGTTGCCTTCCACTGGTGCCTTCAAAACACCCCTCCGCATAATCCCTGAAATCGGAATTCCTCGCTAGAGCGTATGTGAAGATAGGATGCAAGTTCAATTTGGAATGCATCACGATGAATTCAGTGGAACCCCACCCTATCTGTCCCTTCTCAAGGAATGTGACGTATGCAGACTTCCCGTTTTCCAGGCAAGGTGTTATCCGAGCAAGAAGAGTATCACCATTGGTGAATTTTGTCCCCGAATTGAACTCCCTATCATACCAATTTTCAGGATGAAATACAGAAGTGCTTATGTTTGCCATGTCGAGGTAAGGCGCAATCGTTCCCTTGGGCAATTGCCTCTTGGGATTGAATTCAACCACGTCTGTTATTTTACCAATTTTGGAATTCTCTTCCTCCACAAACCACTTTCTAAACAGCGTCTCCGCCATTGCTTCGAGTGTTTTGTTCTGCCTGTTCAGCAGGTCTATTTTGTCGTCGAGGCTGGAAAGGACTGAGGCGATGGCGCGTTGTTCGGGGAGAGGGGGAAGAAGGACAACAATATCTTCTAACATGCTCTTTGTAAGAGCCCTTCTAGTACATCCAATTTCGGCAATAGAATTCAGCTCTGGTTTTATTGACTGAATGTAGTAGAAAACAAATCTAAAGTCGGCAATCTCTTTAATTGGCCGAATAATTGACACGTGCTGATTTACTCGTGCGGGCAGATAGTTTTTTGGAACAATGCAAGAGCGTGTAACAGATTCACCAGTAATGTTTATCAGAATGTCATTTTCCAATACCTCAACGTTGCGCAGTTCATTTGCTTGATTATCATCAATAAAGGCCAGGCCGTCACTTGAAAAAGTGAAATCATATACGTTTTGGCTGCGTATTAGAGAAATTCCCTCTAATATATACGCATTTTCGCCTCCGGTCGGCGTTGCGCCACTCCCAATTTTTGAGGATATTTCCCCAAATTTGCATTCTCTCCAATCACTCATACCAGCTTCACCTTCTTCAAATTCTCCCTAATCACCTCATTCAACCTCTGTTCTTCCCTCACCTGCTCCTCAAACTCCTTCTTCAACCCCGTAAACCTTTCCTTAAAATCAAAATCCTCAATTAATCATCCTGCCAGCCCCATATCCCTGGGTTTGATAATGCTGATGTGGTAACAAAGGAACTTTTCGGCGGTCCCGGAATCGGAAATTTTGATCCCACGGGATTGAAGAAGGGCGACTTGCTGCTGAGGGGTCGTACTCGGCTTGGTAAAGGGGACTTTATTCATGCTCGCCCCTTAAAAAGAACAACCCGCCCTGGTGCGGTACCCGAAGGTGTCCCGTGGCGGGTCTTATTGGTTAAGAATATACAACGGAAGTCAACAATAGTCAACGAAGAAATATCGGGTCGGGAACGGATTATAGAGGCCATGATTGTTACACAACCCTCACTTTCTTCAAATTCTCCCTAATCACCTCATTCAACCTCACCTCTTCCCTCACCTGCTCCTCAAATTCCTTCTTCAACCCCGTAAACCTTTCCTTAAAATCAAAATCCTCCTCATCATCCGGCAATCCCACATATCTTCCCGGTGTGAGCACATAATCCAATTCCTTTACTCTTTCAATTGAGGCGGAATTGCAGAATCCTTTCACGTCCTCATACTTACTCTTGGGTTTTCTCCAAGAATGGTAGGTCCCGGCTATTTTCTGAATATCCTCTGCCGAAAGTTCTTTTGTCCTACGGTTAATCAAATGCCCCTCATTCCGGGCGTCGATGAAAAGAATCTCGTGTGTTCGGTTTCGGTATCCCCCGTTTGCCTTGTTCCTGCTCAAGAACCACAGGCACGCGGGAATCTGAGTATTCAGAAATAGCTTGGCCGGAAGATTGATAATGCAATCCACCAACCGGGATTCCACCAGTGCCTTTCGGATTTCACCTTCCCCTGAAGTTTTGGAAGTGAGCGAGCCCTTTGCAAGAACAAAACCTGCAATGCCGCTCGGGCTCAGATGGTAAAGGAAGTGCTGTATCCAGGCGTAATTCGCATTGCCGGCAGGCGGCACGCCGTATTTCCATCGGCCGTCTTTTCGAAGCAGATCGCCGCTCCAATCGCTGTCGTTGAACGGCGGGTTGGCTATTACAAAATCGGCTTTGAGGTCTTTGTGAGTGTCGTTAAGAAATGAACCTTCGTTGTTCCACTTTACTTGCGAGCTGTCTATGCCGCGAATGGCCAAATTCATTTTTGCCAACCGCCAGGTTGTCTGATTGCTTTCCTGGCCATAAATTGAAATATCGTTTGCTTTGCCCTGGTGTTCAGCCACCAGTTTTTCCGACTGCACGAACATACCGCCGGAACCGCAGCATGGATCAAAGACTCGACCTTTGTACGGTTCGAGCATTTTGACCAACAATTCAACAATGCTTCGCGGAGTATAGAACTGTCCGCCCTGTTTGCCCTCGGCAAGGGCAAATTCGCCAAGAAAATATTCGAACACATGCCCGAGCACGTCTGCGCTGCGGGCTTTTGCGTCGCCAAGGGCGACGTTGCTGACAAGGTCTATCAACCCGCCAAGGCTTGTGGGGTCAAGGTTGCCGCGCGCGAATACCTTGGGAAGTACATCCCGAAGAGACGGGTTTTCGCGTTCAATGGCATCCATGGATTCATCAACGGTTTTTCCAATGGTCGGCTGCTTTGCGTGGCTTCGCAAAAAGCTCCATCGGGCAGACGGCGGGACAAAAAAGACGTTTTCCGCCTTGTATTCGTCTTTGTCTTCCGCGTCCGCGCCTTTGTACTCACCCACTCCGCTTTTCAGCTTGTTGTGCAAATCCTCAAACGCATCGGATATGTATTTCAGGAAGATGAGACCGAGCACGATGTGTTTGTACTCGGCGGCGTCTATGTTTTTGCGGAGTTTGTCCGCGGATTTCCAGAGTTGTTTTTCTATGGGTTCTTGGGTGGAAACTTCCGTGATGGATTTGGCCATTATTATTTACCCTTTACAATAGAGTATGTTTTAATCAACAATCTTCCCCATCCCTGTCCTCTATATAATACAATCCGTCCCCCTCAATTCCAAACCAACCCCCTGTTCCCTTTCCCAAACGGGTGGCTTGATGCATTAACAATAATGTCTCCGGATAAATAACTCTTGATTATACCTTGATTTCTGCAATCTAACAACGAAATCAATTTCGCCCCCCATAAATTAAGATTCTGGTGGGGCAACCCTTGCGGGTTTCCCCTGGGGTGCAGCTTCCTCCCGCCTGCGGCGTGAGGTGATCTGCACCCACACCCTTTCCAGCGGCAACGTGCGCGAGGCGCAACGCTTACGCGTTGCACGCGTCACGTTTCCGCAACGCCTTCACAGATGAACGCCGCTTCACGGCCGTAAAAATAAAGATACAAAGTCACGAATCCACATTAAGGTATCTTGTTTTTTTCCGCCATCAGCGTCGCCCTCTCAGTCGGCAGATCAGCCGCTTGTGTTGTCTGAGCCCGCTAATCTTATTTCTTCCAATCGGGTGAGTTCACAAGCGGCCTGACGGCTGAGAGATCAGGCGGCGCTGCAGGCGCGGCATGGGGTTCCAAGGGGCGTTTGCTGTAGAACGCCACTTGGTCGGGGTTCGGGGCTGAAGGCCCCGATTCAGTTGCAGCACGGCCAACGGCCGAGGGGCTATGCGGCAGCAGATCGGTTAAATATGGAAGTGCCGAGGCCGACGCTCCCGGCTCTTACTATGCGAAAGCCTTTCTTCTTTGCTCATGCAAATTTGATTATCGACGGCTTCGTGATAATATTATTGTTGAAGACCCCGTATTACTTACGGGAGTCAATCACTCTGATGAAAAGGTAGAACAATGCCGACATGCAATATTATCAGACCCGTGGGTAAAGCCGTCACGACAGCGTCTCCGGATACCAAAGCGAGGGTTGCCGTGGAGATGAAAGCGGAACTGCTTGGTGCCTTGCTGGAGGTCAGGCAGAAGGTTCGCCAACGGGCATATGAAATTTCCCTTACATGCCAGGGAGTTTCCTGTGCAGCCAAGGACAACTGGATCAAAGCAGAGCAAGAAGTAAAAGCTACAAGCAAACACGAATACCACGCTCCCAAAGCCGCAAGGTTAACCGCTCAAAAATAGGTAAAGATCCGGGCGACCCCTCGGTCGACGGATTGGCCGCTCGTGCTGTCCGAGCCCGGCATCTTTGATCAAATTTTACAATTGTCCTGCCGGGTGAATCCCACAGCGAGCGCATAAGCAAGCGACTATAAGTAATGTTTTTTCCTTAGGGATGGAAGAATCTTCGCAGCTTGCTGCGGGGTTCTTCAATTCACGATCGGCCCTTGGGCCCGAGGGATTTAAGCGGAGCTGCAGGCGCATGAAAAAACATGACAATTTCATTTGGATTTGCGCAGCAGTTATTGACAGATGGGTAGTGTTACTATGCCCAGCGCCAGGCAGGACTGAAGGCCGCGCTGGAGTGCGATGCTTCCTGACCACGGCCCGTAGGGCCCTCGTGGCAGGCAGCCCGAGGCCGAAGGCCGACGACCCTTGGAAGCACCCGAAGGGGTGGACCGTAAGGACGGCCGCCGCCGTCTTCGGCGGGGCGCCCAGATCTTCTTTTGAGTTTTAAGCTAGGCGGCACCTCCCCCACAAAGAATGTTTGAACTGGCCTTATTGCGTGCGCATTTTTGTTATATTATATGCAGTCGCAGTCGTTATGGTTGCTCACCGACATCGAGAAGATTTTCTTAACCTTAAATTGAGGGGGGGTTCAATGCTGCACCGATGTTTTCTTTTTATAGCGGCTCTGGGTCTTGTTACGTTCCTTATGGCCGCAATGCCCGACGGTTATCTGGGTACGGTGTTTACCGGCGATACTCTCAAAGGCCATCCCCAGCATCTTCCCGGCGACATTCACATGGGGTACTTCGACGAAGGTGCCGACGGCGTGGCGTTTCACTACATGTTCGGGTACCAGGGCGACTGCAGCATTCGCACGGGCCACGGCGGCACCACCGTGCCCATGCAGTCGTTCCAGGCGTGGAGGGACTTTCTTTCCGGACCGACCGGCGGCGTCAACGACACCGACACCAAGCACCCCAACGTCTGCTATCTCGGCTGGACCGAAAACAAGAACGGAGACTGGGAATGGATGAATTATACCGTGCATGTGGATATAGCGGGCACCTACAGCCTCCAGATCCATGAATCGGATGCAAAATATCCCAATCTCATCAGGGTGACATTCAGCGGCGTCGCCACCGACTCCGTGGTGAACATGGCGCTCAGCATAAATTCGCCCGGGGATCTTGAGATATATCATGACTGGAAGTGGGACGATACTCCCAATAAGATCGTGCTCGACACCGGCATGTATGTCCTCAATGTAAACCTCGAGGTAGGCAACTGGAACCTCGCCGTCATGAGGTTCAAGCTCGAAACACCTGCAAACGGCATTGTGATGCCCCGGGTGATAAACCCGGCCGCGGCGCAACTGTCGGCACGCCTTGTGGGAAACAAACTGGCCGTTTGCTATGATTTAAAAGATCCGGGGCGCACCACCATCTCGGTCTTCGACTGCGCCGGCAGAATGCTTTTCCCCGTGCTTGCGGTGAATGCGTCAAGCGGCAGTCACACGCAGACCATACGGTTGAACAAGTGCGGTCCCGGCGTGCATTTCGTAAGGATGGAGCAGAACGGGATTTCGAGGGTGAAGTCGTTTTTCGTTACCCGCTGACCCGGCATCCGTGTTTTTCTTTGAAAGGCAGGAAGAACTTACTAAATAGCGATCTGGGCGTTCCCCCAAGTAGAGTCGCAAAGCCGTGCGACTCTACTCGGGGTCGGTCTCCCTCCGGGCTCGGCTATTCGCCTCGTTGCCGGTCCGCCCCTAGGGCCCTTCGGACCGGGGGCGGCCGGCAATGCGCTCCAGCGCACCCTGTGGTCCACCTAACGCGGGGCATAAGAACACTCCCCAGTTGTAAACAACTGCTCGCGCAAATTTGATTTATTTTGGTGTCATCACTAGGCTTCTTTTTTTAGACGCCATCAGTGGCGCAGTCGCGCACGTCGGTTTTGTGGCCAGGAAGAGTTTTCAAATGTCTTGGTTTTTCTCCCCCATCAGCGCTGCCCCCTCGGCCGTCAGCTCAGCCGCTCGTGCTGTTTGAGCCCGTTAATCTTATTTCTTCCATACGGGCGAGTTCACGAGCGGCCTGACCGCCGAGGGGCAAGGCGGCGCAGCTGGGCGGCGTTCTTTGCTTACTTTCTTTCGCTGTAGAAAGAAAGTAAGGCGTCGTGCGGGGGCGCAACCCCGCAACCTGCAGGGACTGGAAAAGGCAAGGTGTGGAATTTTCGCCGTGTTAACATGCAGGCCCCTGGTCCCTTGACTAATTTGACACGCAAACGGGAAAACCGTATATTCCTTTTAGGTGCAGGATATCGGCATGAATGCTCTTAATTGATAAGGGAGTTTATTATGAAACCATTTCTGCTGTTGCTTTTCGCGTTCCAATCCATTTTTGCTTTGCAGTTGCCGACGTTCAAAGGAATTGTCGCCCTCAGCGATACCAGCGTGCAAGTGTCCTGGCATTCGAATGATCCTGCGGCAACGGGGTTCTATATTCTGCGCATCGACCCATACATGTCGTCTTCCTGGCCTATCGATACCCTTGCCGCAACAGATAGCACCTATGTAGACATCCCATTACAGCCTGGGGAAACCTACGGCTACGGCGTGGCGGCATTTTCCGCAACATCGTGGGTATATCCAAAAACTTACTCCTTTATAACGTTACCGGGGACAAGAAGGATTTTCTACGCTCCTGATCTTACAAGCAGTTGGGACACGGTGTCGTCGAAAATTCAAGTGAAGATCCAGGATAATTCGACGATAGAGACAGGATACAAGGTGTTAAAGGCCCAAAATTTCGGTCCTTTCTCCGAGGTTGCCACGCTGATAAGTGCCAATCCTCCACTTATGGAAACCATAGTATATACCGATAATACCGTGCAGGCAGGCTCATGGTATGTCTATCGCGTTATCGTCTACAATTCCACGCAAAAAGATACGTCCGAAACGACCATCTATGCCTATCCGAAAGGTCAAGCGCGAACGAGAAAGAAGCTTTCACTCGGCTCCAAGTTGTCCGATTTTTCAGTCCGCCTCGGGTCCTGGGCGCTCAAACAAGGCGACACCATTTGCGTTCGACAAAACGGCGCGCCGCTGGATTCGTGCCTGCTTATAAATGTCGCGGACAAAAACAAACCTGTTTCTGCCGGTCGTATCAGGGACAGGGTCCCATCATTTCCTCAGGCCCCCGAGTCCTATGTTTCCCTTGACAACACATTGCTTTACAGGAATATGGCGTCCATGGTCCAATACCGGTTCACTAGCGGCGTCATCGATTCGATCTGCACTGTCCCGGCATACCAGATAAATTTCATGGGGTTGAGTGCCACCGAGGGGCAGGTTATAGGGAAGATAAACAAAAACACGCTTTTGGCCCGTTATTTCGACAAAAAATACGTTTATCACGGTTTCTATTTTATTTCACAGGACACGCTTGTTTATCTAGGGACGGACCCTTTGCTTGCCGCTGGTTTCTGCACGCAATACACCTTTCTCATGCTGCAAGCGGGAAGAGCGTACGAGTATTTTGTCACGGGCTTTCAGAGCGGCTCGACCTGCGATCTTTCCAATCCCGTGCAGCAATATTATTTTTCCTATGATTATTTTTTTAATCCGCTCCCACCGGTTCAGACTCTTCTTTTTCCTCCTCCTCTTCAAACAGCGCCCGATACCACGGTACGGGAAATCGAAGGCTTTCTCACGCAGGACCCTCTGATAAAAAACTCAAAGGTGGTATTCATCGATTCCGCGCGGTCTCTGGTTTTCCTCTTTGGCGACACAATGATGTCGGTGTATTCATTCTCATTTGAAACAGGCGTCTCAAAACAATTTCAAACTCCAGCTCACGCCGGCAATAATTTGTCGATCATCTATCATCCTTTTGCAAGGCGGCTGACGTTTGCATCTTCGGGCCTGCGGTCCGGATCGCCGATAATGGTGCGTCTGTACTCGGCAGCCGGAAAATTGCTGTTTTCAAGGGATGCCGGGAGGGAAAGGTCGGTAATCGTGCCAAGGGAAATATGCGGTGTCGTAATAGTAAAGGTTGTAAACGGGAATGAGAAAGCCGAGAAAAAGGTTTTTATAATAAAGTAAAGAACCACGGCCATAGGCCGTGGCCTTGATGAGGGGGTATCACCCCCGAAATCAAGGACAAGCGCGTCAGCGCTTGAGCGTAACATTGTGCACCACGCCCATAGGGCGTGGTCTTTTTTCAAGAAATCGCCGTAGGCATATCACTATCGCCTGTAAGCATTGCACAAAATAAATTTGCCTGCGGTTCCGCCATCATTGCAACTCGATGATGAAAATACAACGCTTTTTCAAGCTTCAACCTGAGGCCGCGAGAAAGGAGATTATAGCGGTTCTAAGATTCGCTCAAGCGGGATTTCATAGCATCATAACGGATAGAAATGCATTCAACAATTTATCGCAAGGAGAATTCTATGTTTAAGAAAGTAATGAAGAGTGCGGCTTCGGTTTCCGTGGTGTTGGCCCTGTTGGCCGCGGGAACGCAGAACCCGGCGAGCGCGTATAATTCGATAGCATATGGAGATCAGCTCTATTGTACCAACTATTCATCGTGCGCCATTGCTGATGGAGGCTCGCTGTTCCCCGGCGCGCAATATTATATAAACGGCGGTAAACTTTGGTGTTGTTACAGTGGCGGTTGTAATTCGGTCGGTAGCGTAGCGTGTCAAGGCGTTGCTTGCGGAGCAAACCCATATGGTCCTGAACATTTATATAGAATCACGGCTTCTGGCTCTATCGATGCTTCCCCTGCTGGTAATGGTACTGGTGTATGGCGTACGGTTGGCACCGGGCAAAAATGTGCAGTTGCCGCGGGTGGCAAGCTTTATATAATTAATAATGGAAGATTATCGCCTCAAGGCCCCAATACAAGTATTGTCGAAATTGGCGCTAATTACAAGAGTGCTATTGTATACGCCATCAATTATAACGGAATAGTTTACAGCAATAAAAACAACATCAATGGTGTTTTAACACCGATTAGTCCTCAGCCAAAAGGATTCACGCCGGTGAAGGTTGCAGTAGACCCGAACGGCAGTCCTTGGTATCTTGATAGTAATGGTGGTGTTGTTCATCAATAAGCCCAAGACTCTTTCTTCGAGGACGCTGCGGCGTCCTCGAAGTGGAGCGTCACGGCAACGCACCCGCGCGGGTGTCTTGTGTAACCTGAAATCAAGGAACGTGTGCCACTGTCGTCCACAACAATGCTCTTGGCTGTTGATTTTAAATTAAATTATCTCCCTTGTGGATGGTCAACTCTACCCTACTTTTAAATTATTCCAATCCTCTGATGCTCAGGGTCGACCATAAGCACCGGCATCTTGAATCCCACAGCGAGCGCATTCCTCGGAGCTTGCTCTCTTACTATGCAATAAATGCGTTTTTTATGTGGTCTATTTTCCCTTTGTAAATAGTTATCACGTCAAACCTGCAAACCCGCCTGGTAATATTATGCTCGGCAAGGTATAACCGGGCCAGCGTGGCGATCTTTTTCTGCTTGGCGCGGTTTACCCAGAACGCGGGATGCCCGAAATGCCCTGATTCTGCGGCCTTTACTTCCACAAATACGAGCGCTCCCGAGGGATCTTCCGCAATGCAGTCTATTTCACCGCGTTTTGTCTGGTAATTCCGGGAAATTATGTTGTAGCCGTTTGCAATGAGAAATTCGGCGGCCTCATTTTCGCCAAGGTGGCCTTTCTGGCGGGTATTTTCCTGTTCCATGGGGTTGGAATTCATATCGTTGGACGACAAAAAATTAAGTTACTTTTCCCCTTCTCCTGGCGGAGACAGCAGAGCTGGGGCGAGTACGCCCGCCTGTTGAGCTGCGAGCCAACGGGGCAGGGGGATGAGGTCATTTATGCCCTATTAAATGATAGATAAGGATGGCGGCCAGCACAGCGATAAGGCAAATGGACAGCCACTGGGTTTCGATGGTATCGAGCCAGTATCCTTTATCGAAAAGAAAGAAAACGCCCTGTGTCCGGCGCAAGTGCCTGCGTTGTCCGCCCCGGCGGTCGGTGATCCGCTTGTCAACATGTTTGTCGTCGGCATCTTCCTGATCGCGCAGGTCTTTTTGCTCGGCAAACGACAGTGTGGTCCTGTCGACAATATCGTTAATGTCAACCGAATCCAGGTGTTCAAGCATCTCATCAATAGAGTCATACCGCTCGTTTTTGTCTTTTTTAAGCGCCTTGAGCACGATGAGTTCCAGGCGTTTGGGAGTATCGCGCCGTTTTACCGACGGCGGGATCGGGATTTCATGCACATGCTTGTAGGCGGTGGCCACCGGATTATTGGCAATAAAAGGGGGCCGCTTTGTAAGCATTTCGTAAATCACGATGCCCATGGAATAGATATCGGTCTTTTTATCCACGTCTTCACCTTCGGCCTGCTCGGGAGACATGTATTCGGGGGTGCCGACCGTAACGCCGGTCATGGTGATGTTGCCCGAAGCAAAGATTTTTGCAATGCCGAAATCGGAAAGCCTTGCGACATTTTCCTTGTCTATAAGAATGTTCTGCGGCTTTATGTCCCTGTGGATGACGTTCTGGCTGTGGGCATACCGCAGTCCCCTGCATATCTGTTTGGAAATATCAATGATTTCCGAGGCAGGCATGACTTTTTTGCCCTGGATCCGGCTCGAAAGGTTTTCTCCGTCAACGAACTGCATGGCAAAAAAACGGTATCCTTTGTCCTCGCCGTACTCATAGATGCTCACGATGTTCTGGTGCTGGAGCAGCGAAATAGCTTTTGCCTCTATTTCAAACCGTTTGCCCAGCTCGTCGTTGATGGAAAGCTGCGGGGGCAACACCTTGAGCGCCACGATCCTGTTCAATGGCTCCTGCATGGCTTTATAGATCACGCCCATCCCTCCCATCCCGACAATCTGGAGGACTTTGTAATGCCCTATATGGTCCGGAAAGTAGGCCGGGTCTTTTACGTTTGTTTCTTTTGGCATTCCGTTAACCTCTTTGTTAAAAACCGCTGCCCCGTACGATTCTGCGGAAACGTATTCCTGCAAAAAGTAAAATAATTAATCCGGTGCAGAGAAGGAACAAGCCCGTCCAATCATCCAGCCGCCACAGAGACTGGTCGAAAAAGCTCATTTTCTTGAACATCGAAAATACCGGCCTCGAAACCGTGAGATGCGAAAGCATGGTGCCCGCCGCCGGCATCTCGTCAAAGGGCATGAGAATGCCCGAAAAGAAAATCTGCGGGATGAAAATTATCGGCAGGAAACTTATGGCCATGTTTACGTTGCGCGAAAAGACGCTTATGGTCAAGCCGAGCAGCGAACCCGCGGCGCAGGCCGTGCACAGGAGGGCGCCGCTGCTCACGCTTAAACTGAAGTTGGCAAAAAGGAAATGCATGCATGTCCCGAACGCCAGCGCCTGCACGGCCCCCAAAACGCAGAACACGATGATTTTTGAAATGCCGTAGGCGGTCTTCGAAAGCCCTATCCTGAACTCGCGTTCTATGAGCGACCACTCGCGTGCGATTTCCCTTACGGAATTCATCCCCCCCATCCAGATCGCGGAAATGGAAATGCAGAAATAAAACGACAGCGGCAGAAAATTGCTGTCGGGCTTGAAAACAAACGCCAGGAGAACGGCAATGAGGGGCGCCTGGACAAACATAAGCCCGAGCGTCCTTGTGTCCCTCACCAGGACTTTGCAATACCGTGATACAAGAAGGACCAGCTGCCTTAAAAACGAAACTGTTTTTGGCTTGTACAGCTTGGCCGCCGCGTAGCCGGTGTCCGACATCCTGTTTTTCAGGTCTTTTTTAATCGCACCCTTGTTCTGTGCGAAAGGCGGGACATCCGGTTGTGCGATTTTTACTTTTTCATACACGTCGGAAAGCGCCAGCGTGCCGAATTTGGTGCGCATTTCATCGGGCGAGCCGGAAAAAACAAGCCTTCCCCGGGACACAAAAAGCAGCCGGTTGCAAAGTTCTATCTGCTCAAGGGTGTGCGTCGTAAGCAAAATCGTATGTCCTTTGTCGCAGATGGCGCGGAACAATTCCATGAATTTGTGCGTGAGACCCGGGTCAAGGCCTGCAAGGGGTTCGTCGAGAAAAATCACCGTTGGCGAAGAAAGCAACTCTATGCCGAAATGGACGCGCTTGGCCTCCCCGCCCGACAAGTCGGCAATCCTGCGGTTTTTAAGGCCCGAAAGATCGAGCATGTCCATCACTTCGAAAATCCGCTCCCTGTGCTCAGCGGGCATGCTGTCGCGCGGCAGGCGCAGCATACTCTGTTCCGTAAATGTTTCAAGCACCGTGAGTTCGTCCCTGAGCAGGTTCTGCTGTGACACGAACCCGATTGCCGAATTGAAGGCCGAGCAGAACTTGCCCATGGGCAGGCCGTTGTAAAAAATGCTGCCGTCGGAGAGCGGAATCTGGCCGGTAAGGGCGTGCGCGAGCGTGGACTTACCCGCGCCTGAAGGGCCGAGGATCGCCACGAATTCGCCCGGCTCAATGGAAAGCGAAATGTCGCTGATAAGCGTATGCTTGCGGCGCCGTACCGTAAGGTTGAACGCCTCTATTTTGATCCGGTTGAAGTCCTGCGCCTGCTGCAGAGCTCCATTGTCAAGAAAGAACCGGTAGGGCCCCACCTGGACGATGTCACCTTCGTCGACCTGACCGGTGTGCACCGGGCTGCCGTTGACAAATGTACCGTTGGTGCTGCCGTGGTCCTCGATAACGAAACGTCCGCGGCCGGCGTCCCTGAAGGTGGCGTGGAACCTGGAAACCAATGGATGAGACAGGCATATCGAATTAGCAGGATCGCGGCCGATGGTGACCGTGGCCGTTTTGTCTTCGCGCTGTGGGCTTTCCTTTGCCTGTTCGGGCTCTTTTACCGGAAGCAGGATTATATTCTGACCGTCGATTTGTACCTTGAACTTGCACACGCCCGCGGTAATAACGGCCCCGTCGGCAAGGGCGGCCTTTGAAACAGGTTTCCCGTCCACCCGCGTCCCGAATGTGCTGTTGCGGTCTTCAATGGTTATCAGGCCGCCTTCGATTGCGATTACCGCGTGGATACGGGATGATCCAATCCCTTTTAAAGGCACGTCGCACGACGAATCCCTGCCGAGCGTGATCGTGCGCATGGTTTTCGGAAAAACAAAGGCGGGGGCTGTGGAGGTGATGGCCGGCATGGCTTGTTACGGTGCCGAGATTTCTTTTTTGACAATGGCTACGACATCGGATTTCGCTTTTTCAAGGTCATCATTGGTGATGGTGTATTCGTATTTTCCCTCTTTCCTGGCAAAGTCCATTTCCCTGACTGCGTTGGCGATCCTTATGTTGATTGTTTCCTCGCTGTCGGTATTTCGGCCCTGGAGGCGCTGGCGTAAAACAAGGATGGACGGCGGGACAAGCAGGACCCCGACGGCGCGCGGATACAAGGCATCGAATTTCTTTTTTCCCACCACGTCAATGTCCATGATGATGTGCCTGCCCGACAAAACAGTCTCGTCGATAAAACTTCGGGGAGTGCCGTAATAATGGCCGTGCACAACGGCCCATTCGGCAAATTCGCTTTTGGAAATCTTCCGCTTGAATTCGTTGTCGCTGACAAAAAAATAATGCACGCCGTTTATTTCGCCTTTGCGCGGCGGCCGCGTGGTCGCGGAAATTGAATACACAAGATTGGGCACTGTCTCTTTGAGATGGTTGAGCAGGGTGGTTTTGCCCGCGCCGGAGGCCGCGGAAAAGACAAAGATTTTTCCCGGTTTACCTGTTGTGTTGGGGATTTTGGCCTTGGTCATTATAATAAGGGCCATTCGGTTTGTGATACAGTTGCCGGGAAATCGCTTTATGGTCGCAATAAAACAGGACTTTGCGGCGGCCATTACTCATAAAGATACTATCGGAATATCCGGCTGAGATACTACCTTGAACGTAAAATTGAGGCACCGGTTGTTTTCTTTCCTGCAACCAACTCTGCGTTTTTTGATTATTGAAATGGATCGGATACTATTTTACGTTCATACCATGAAAATGACGCCTTCTTATTCCCGGTTATCCCCGGCTTTACTCCTGTGGCATTCGGTTGTGTTGCTTATCCTGACAGGATGCACCGCTCTTTATGCTCAGCAGGATTCCCTTGCCGCTGCGGCGCGGGATACGCTGCTAACAAAAAGCAAGCCCGCACTCCCCGACACTTCAACCGTAGACAAAATGGTGGTTACCGGGACCCGGACCCTCAGATCGATCAAGGACAATCCGGCAAATGTTACGGTGATAACACGTGAACATATAGATGCTGCTCCCGGGGAAAACGTGAGTGACCTGCTTTTATATGAACCAGGTGTTTTAGTAAAGCGCCCCGTGGGCATGGGAGAAGGCGTTCCATCTGATATTGTCATGCGCGGCGTGCCCGGGGCGACCGCTGCCACCCGCACGCTTATTCTTGTTGACGGGATACCCACAAATGCCGCAGGCACCCCGTTTCTGATACTTAATGAGGTTCCGATGGAAGCGGTCGAACAGGTAGAAGTTGTTCGGGGGCCGTATTCCAATCTTTACGGGCCCAACGCCATCGGCGGAGTGGTCAACATTATCACTAAAAACCCTGCGATGGGAATTCATGGCGGGATAAACGGCGCAGGGTACGTTAATTTCTATGATGTAAACGCTGATGTCAATGGCGGCATCGGCCGGTTCTCTTTTCTTGCGGACGGCAGTGTGCGCGGGACTCCTAATTACTACCTCAGCGATTCCGTACGTCACCGCTTTGGTAATAATTACCGCATAACAAACGCAGATAATTTCGGATATTATGAAAAAAGGTATTTCGGAAAATACACCTACGCATTTTCAAGCAGGGCCACCCTGACCCTCAACACGCGGTATTTCAACAGCGAACTCGGGTATGGAAAAACCGAATACGATCCCCAGACGAACATCAGTATGCTGGGGCAGACGTTTCTTGTCGGGCCAGTCTTGAAGGTCAACATAACTCCGTCGTGGGACATCAGGGCCGGGGCGTATTTCCGCAACCTGACCGGAACATATCATAATTGGGGCATACGGACCGATACCATAGGAGATTTATTCACCGATGGTGTCTGGAAAACATCATCGAATGACTGGCAAATTGATGGACAATCAACGCTTAAACTGGAAAAGTTCGGTACCCTTACGGCCGGTTTCGATTTGCTTGACAATGCCATTAATTTCGGACCACGGTATGATGCGATAAGAGGAAATTTGCTCAAAGATACCTATGGCGCAAACAAGGCAATGATGAACGGCGGCCTGTACGTGCAGGACGAACTTCGATCGTGGGAACGGCTCACCACGGTTGCCGGACTGAGGTTCGATTACAATTCAATTTTCGGCATTGTCCCCTGTCCCAGGCTGGGGTTCATTTACAAACAGAACCCCATGTTCAGGCTGAAAGTCTCCGCAGGCAGGGCTTTTCGCGCGCCATCGCTTGCCGAGCTGTATATGCCGGACATGCCGATCAATACCAGTACCACCCTGCTGCCGGATTCAAGCCTGAAGCCGGAATATATCTGGTCGGTTGACGGCGGCCCGGAAATCGACATTATGAAATGGATGAGCCTGCGGATCTCGGGCTTCTATAACTCTATGGACGATTTGATAACCCAAAAAGTTGTTAATGAATATTTCCAGAACATCTGGCTGGATACGAGACTCAGCCATAAGAACACGGAAAAAGCATGGTCTGCCGGCATGGAAAACTCACTCGAGCTGCGCCTTAACAAATGGGGATCGTTTTTCTTCAACTACACCTATACAAAATCGGAAGACATGCAGTTGCATGGCCAACTGGAATACATCCCGGAGCACCAGTTCAACACGGGCGTGTATGTAAAAAGAACATTCGGTCCGATTACCCTCAGTGGTTCTGTGCTGGGGAATTTCGTAGGCAAGCGCGACTATCTTGACTGGAGGGTCACTCTCGATAGCATGCAAGCCGGAAAAATTCCCCTTCCCCCCACACCATCGGACTTTAATCCTTCCTTTGTTACGCTTCCCGGTTATTTTCGTATCGACGCGTCAGCGAAAATAACCTATAAAAATTCTTTCTGGCTCGGTGTGGAAGGTTTGAATCTGACCAAGGAAGAAATTGAAGAGGAATCGGGCACCTATGCGCCTAAAAGATTTATTGCCGCACGAATAGGCCTCCAGTTTTAGAACGGGCGCTCAATTTTTATAAAACGTTCCCGGCGGAAGCGTTAAACCAGGCGGTAGTATTCCCGGCGGCAGATACTTGACAAAATCTCCAAGCGGAATTACCCATTGAGGTGTACTTGAAGCGGGCTGGGAAATGTTGACTTTTATGCCGGCAAGGTAAATTCCGCAGTCTATGGAATCAAAAGTATGCGTGGCGAGATTGATCTGGCGGCATTTTTGCCGGTTCATCCATACGGTATCCACCCGTGCCACGCTGTCAGTAACAACCCGCCATGTGCCCTGCTCCCTGTGCATGGTGTCGGTATGGTTAATGTTGACATTGATGCCATAAGTAAAGCTGCTGTCGAAATCCAGAACGATGTAAAACGTGGTATCGGCGCTATAGGGCAGGGAAAATGACCACGTTCCCGTTATCTTCGCGTCATTTTGGGGAATCTGCAACACGCACGAGTTTGATGTAAAGAAATAAGAGGAATGTTCCAAAGTCGCCGGTACAGTTCCGGACGGTATTGATTTGATGAATGAGTCAATCGGTACGGACCACCTGCTTTGCGCAATAGAAACAGGGATTTTTCTGGAGATTTCTGTACAATTTACCGCCGGCGCAATGGGTTGGCAAAAAGAGGCGTTCATGACAACAGAATAAAATTTGGTGATGCTGTCCTCGGTATTGAACTTCCATGTGCCTTTTTCGCTGTAGAGCGTGTCCGGCGTGCCGTATGCGTTGATGACAATATCCGCTTGATAGGTGCGCACACTGTCAAACTGCAGCCAAATCTTGAAGGTTGAGTCGGACATCCAGGAATAGGTCAAACACCAACCGCCCACCACGTCTTTTTCCGCAATGGTAAGGGCTTGACGCGGGTTACTCACCTTGTCGCTGCCGCATTGTTCCATAAGAAGAACTGCCACAATGAAGCAGAAAGATGTTCTTTTCATATACTCATTTCGGTTTGCGGACAAAAATATAGGTTCAACCTTTTCAACGGATGTTTGGACGGTATGGAAACCTTTTGCTCATCAGTAAAATATAATATACCGTATAAATGACAAGTTTACACAGAAAGTTGAAAGCAGGATGATTTCGGTTTTTTGCCGAAATTCGAAGTGTAATGTATTTTTGTTTGAAAGCACTTAATGTTTGTGATATTTAATAAAATCCAAGTTTTGGTTGAAGAACCGCGCCCCAAGTGGCGGGGATTCTTCCTGCCTAAGGAAAAGATATTTGTCATTCGCCCGCTAACCCCGCGCCAAGTCGCGGGGAATGCGCAGGCTGTGGCATTCAACCAGGGTTTTTTTAAGAAAATGGTTTAATATATGGTGTTTCCTCCCCTATCCACAAACGTCAGAGCTGTAGTAGCAATCCCGCCCGTTTGTGATTTCTATTTTACCCCGCACCGCTTCTCATCGCTTGGCGCCAAAATAGTTTGTAAAATCCTTGCTGAAAATAGCATAATAGTTGATTTTATAAATTTTCCAATAATGAAAGAATATGTAAAAGCCATTGATATTCCATCAGATATAGGTTATTTAAACAAATATATCATTCCAAATGAAACAGGAAAACTTTCCTATTTCACAAAATATCAACGGTTTGGGCCTTCGTCTGAAGAATGTGCCAATGCCATTTGTTCTTTAAAACCGTCAATTTGTTTCTTAAGTTGTTTTTCATATTCATATGCCACTGAACTTATTGATATTGCAAAAAATATAAAGATGTTTCACCAGGAAATTCCTATTGTTGTTGGAGGAGCCGGGGTCAGTGCCTATCCTCTTTATTTTATCAGAAACAGCTCTATTGATTTTGCAATTACCGGTGAAGCTGAAGTAAATTTGAAGAAATTTATCAGGGCAATGTTTTATAAAGATTTGTCCTTTGAACAAATCCCGAATTTATTCTGGAAAAAAAATAACATGGTGGTTGAAAATCAAATAAAAATAATTTCAAATTTTCAGGAAATAGAACCGGTTATTTCAAAGGTCTTTGAGACCGCCAATAAGGCCTATTTCTCAACATCAATGAGCAGGGGATGCGAAAAAGGATGCAAGTTCTGCTCAAACTTTTTAACCCATGGCAGGGCTTTTAGAACTATTCCCATTAACAAGGTTATTCAAGCAATTAACGAGTTTATAATTGATGAAAATACACAAAAAAAAGCTGTTTTTTTTAATTTTGAGGACGACAACCTGCTATCTGCGCCTGATTATTACCTGGAAGTTATGAAAAAAATCAGGAATAAATATCCGAGTATCCACTTTCTTGGCGAAAATGGAATTGATTATACCCTGCTTTCCCAGGATCTCACCGGGCGGTTTATTTCGGCCGGGGTGTCAGCATTTAACTTTACTGTTGTATCAATAAAAGGTGAAATCCTTGCGGGCCAGAACCGGAATTCTTCCCTTTCTCATTTCGAAGCAATGGTCCGGTTCGTTTCCGGTAACAACATATCCGTTCTTTCCTATTTTATATGCGGCTTAAAAGACGATACCAAACAGAATGCAGTGAATGTGCTTGCATATTTAAATAAACTGCCCACAATGGTTGGCATATCAATGTTTTACGGTCTTCCCAACCTTCCTGATTTTACCGACATGGCGTTGTTTGACAGTCTGGCGCCTTGCATCAGTAATGGTTCATCGGCTTATCCATGGAACAAATCGCTTTCGACTTTAGAACTTATAACAGCTTTCAGGTTAAGCAGATACATTAATCTAATCAAGTTAGAAAGGAAGACTGAGCTGGAGCTTAAATTGATTGAAAAGGTCAGAAGAGAGGCGAAATTATTTACGCTTATAAAAGAAAAGGCACGACTTAAAATAGTCGAAGTACTGGAATACGATATAGAAATGGTAAGGATGTTTTTGGAAAAATAGTATCAAAAAGTTTTCAGGTTTTAAAAATGAAAAAGACGGCGCCAACAAGACATAATCCTGCCCATAAGAAATTGAGTTTTAAGGGTTGACGCATATATAAAACGGCAAAGGGAACGAACACCGAAAGTGTTATCACCTCTTGAAGGATTTTCAATTGGCCAAGACTCAGCACCGAATATCCTATTCTGTTCGCCGGCACCTGAATCATGTATTCAAAAAAGGCTATCATCCAGCTGATTATGGCGGCGATAAACCATTTTCTGTCTAACAGGTTCCTGAGATGTGCATACCAGGCGAATGTCATAAAGATATTAGAAAGGATCAGAAGCAAGGTTGTTTTTAGGATGACAGGCATAATTGGATATCTTTCTGTTAAAAAAGAATAAAAAATAATAAAATCGGGACGGAAAAGAAAGAATATGGCGCATAAAGAAATGTATTTCAGATCACGGGCTATAAAAAAAAGATCTTCATTATCAGGCAAGCGTCTTTTTTTTCTGGCACTGGTTGGACTTGCCGTGGCGATGTTTTTAAGATATTTCGTCGTCGATATAATCCAAGTCACTTCCGCCTCAATGCAGCCAACGGTAAACGTTGGGGTCCGATATTTAATGGAAAAGATCACCTACCGCATAGGAAAACCCAAAAGAAACGACATTATTGCTTTTCCTTCACCGGTATTAAAAAACCACAATCTTGTGAAACGAATAATCGCAGTCGAAGGCGATATAATTGAAATAAAGAACAAAGAGGTTTACATCAACAATAAAAAGGTCGTTGAAAATTTTGTATATCATTCACGGGACACCGTGATACTCGTCGGTGATAATCTGGGGCCCCTGGAAGTCCCCAAAGATGTGGTTTTTGTGATGGGCGACAACCGCGACGAATCGGAAGATTCGCGCGACTGGAAGGACAGCACTACCGGAGAGCATATTTATTTTATTCAGGCAAGCAAGATCAAGGGGAAAATTATTCTGCTTCGGTAGACTGACAGGCATTTCGATGTTTTGTTATAAGTTTCATAATTTCTTTCCTGCTCTTACCTCTTCCGCGAACCTCACATTGTCCCCTGGTTTTCCCAGGACGACGAGGATGTCGCCTGCGCAGATTTCGAGCGAGCTTTCCGGGTTCGAAAATATCTCGGTTTCCCTGCGCACCGCGAGAAGCGTGATGCCGAACCGGTGGCGGAGATTGAGGTTTGCGATCGTATTGCCTGCCAGGAAAGAGCCTTCACCCACCCAGACCATGTTCGTTTCAACGTCCGGAAGCGCGAATTTGAGGTCTGGAAACGAGGTTTTTTGTTTGGAAATGCTCCTGAACATCTGGTAGCCGTCCGAACGAACCTCTGCGATGAACCGCTCTATTTCGTAGCGCGGCACAAGGTACTTCATGAGTACACGGGTGAAGATTTCCACCGATGTTTCAAACTCTTCCGGGATCACCTCGCTGGCGCCTAGATCGTAAAGCGGGCCGGTTTCCTGGAAAAATCGCGTGCGTGCGATGATATGCACCGACGGATTGAGCTTGCGGGCGATTTCCACCGCGCGCCGGGTGGCAACGGGGTCCGGGATGCCGATCGCCACGACCCGTGCCAGATGTACCTTGACATGAGACAATACGGCCTCCTGTGTGCAATCGCCGTAAAAAATGGGCTCGCCCGCGGCTTTTTCCTTGCGCACCGTTTCGGGGTTCATCTCGGTGATCACATAAGGGATGCCGGCCGCCTTTGCCGCCCGCGCAACATTTCGCCCGTTGACGCCGAAACCGATGATAATGAGATGATCATTGAGTTCGCGGGAATGGTTCCGGTCCGCCAACGGCTGGTCCGTATGAAGCCCGGAAAGGATCCGCTTTGGAAACGGGAGTTTTAAAAGAAGGTCCGAAACGGTATTGCCTGACGCCATGATAAAAGGCGTTGCCGCCATTGTCAGGATGGAAACGCCGAGGAACACCTGGTAGGTATTTCGGTCCAGAAGCCCGAAGGCCATGCCTGACCCTGCCAGAATGAATGAAAACTCCCCCACCTGTCCAAGCGCCAGCCCCACGAGCACCATGGTCCGCAGGGGAAACCCGAGGATTGCCGGGATCACGGACGCGATAAAGACCTTTACAATAAGGACACCGGCGGCGAGCAGAACAATGAGCACGGGATGATGGATGAAAAAATCAATATCGAACAGCATGCCTATGGATATGAAAAACACGCTGGTGAAAACATCGCGGAACGGCAGGATGGAACCGAGCGCCTGGTAGCTGTATTCGGATTCCGAAAGAATCAAGCCGGCAAGAAAAGCCCCCAGCGCGAGCGACAGGCCGGCGCTGGAGGTGAGCCAGGCAATGGAAAAACACATGACGATTACCGAAAGAAGAAAAAGCTCCCTGCTCCTGGTTTTCGCCACCCAGTATAAAACCTTGGGCACGACCCACTTGACGCATACGAACATGCAGACGATAATACCGGCGATTTTTACCAGAAGCAGGAAAAGCGACGGGCCCACATCACCTGCCCTGCCCGAGAGAATCGGAATAAGGAGCATCATGGGAACAACAATGAGGTCCTGGAAAATAAGGATGCCAAGGCTGGTTTTGCCATGGGGGCTTTCCACTTCCCCCTTTTCCTGAAACCTCTTTAGGACAATTGCGGTGCTGCTCAGCGAAAGCAGAAATCCCATGAATAATGATTCCGCCGCGGTAAGCCCCAGGAACAGCGACCCGGCAAAAACAGCGCCGATGGTGAGCAGCACCTGCAGGCCCCCCCCGATAAGAACGATATTTTTTATCTGGAGCAAGTTTTTAAGGGAAAATTCTATGCCGATGCTGAAAAGGAGAAGGACGATTCCTATCTGCGCAAGCGTTTCGACCTCATTATGATTGCCGACGAGGCCGAACCCGGCAGGTCCGGCAAGTACGCCGGTGAGAAGGAACCCAACGATGGTGGGAATGCGGAGCCGGTAGCAGAACAGCAGCACGAGAATGGATAGGCCGAAAACAATCACCATCGTGCTGAGAAAAGATGTCTGCATGGCAAAGAAGAATATTGGTTGACGGTGTTAACCTTTAAACAGCCTGTTTTCCGACCTGAAAAGCTCCATGGACGCCACAAGCTTGAAATCGAGCCCGAATATTTTCGCGTTAAGGCTTTTATCCTGAATATCAAGAAGCCCGAAAGTCGGCGGCATGTTTTTGTCTTTTGGGCCTTTGAGGTGACCCGGGTTGAGGCATAAAAGGCCGTCTTCAAGCGTTATGCTCTGATGGTGCGTATGACCGTGAAGGATGATGTCGGTCATCATCCTGTCGTTGGGGGTCACGTCTTTTTCCAGGGAATGGACAAGGAGAATGCGGAGACCGAGAACGTTCTCCATGAGCTTTTTTGGGAGAGAGCCGTTGGTGTACCGCTCGTCGTAAATCCCGGGCACCTGCACAATGTCTATGTATTTTTCCGCAAGACATTTCACATCATCGTAATCATCACCGAGGTGATACAGCATCGCGATTTTGTGCCGTGCTGAAAGCCAGTCAACAACGTCATTAAGGTATTCCACGTTGCGGTGTGTGTCGCTCACAACTCCGATTTTCATGGGAACGCCCCCCCCGGCACGTCAATGGCATGAATTCGCGATCACGCAGAAAGCACGCCTGCCAGCTTTGTGACAAATTGTTTATACTCGTCAAGAAACAGTCCTATTTTTTTTACAACTGCATCGGTGGTAAATCCGAATTTTTCCTCGAGTATGGCAAACGGCGCGGAAGCGCCAAACCTGTCGAGCCCGTGCACTTTTCCAAAAACGCCCGCAACTTCCATGAGCGAGCACGACAGTCCCGCAGTGAGCCCGAACACAGGTACGCCCAGCGGGATAAGGTTCTGCCGGTATTCCGCCGGCTGCTCACGGAGCAGCCCTTCGGAAATGACGGACACGACGCGGACGGCAATGCCCCGCGCCGCGGATATTTTCTGCGCCGCGCTGATAAGTGTCGCTACTTCCGAGCCGTTTGCCACGCAAACGAGGCCCGGCGTTTTGCCGGTTTCGAACACGGTATAAGCGCCGTGCGCCGCATTGCAGGCATCATCATAGCGGGTCGGGCCTTTAAAAACGGGAAGGTCGGGCATTACCTGCCGTGAAAGCAGGAGCGCGGTGGGCGCATGTGTGTTGTCCATGGCGAGTTTCCATGCCACCGCCGTTTCGGCGGCGTCGGCGGGCCTCAGCACGAGCATACTTCTCTTACCGTCACGGTTGGCCATCCTCTCCAGGAGCCTTATCTGCATTTCGTGCTCAACGGGCTGATGCGTGGGTCCGTCTTCACCCACGCGAAAGGAATCGTGGGACCACACGTATTTGACGGGCAGCCTCATGAGTGCAGCAAGCCTGATCGACGGTTTCATGAAATCGGAAAACACGAAAAAGGTGCCGCATACCGGCGCGATCCCACCGTGCAGCGCAATGCCGTTCATGATGCCCGCCATTACATGTTCGTTAACGCCCGCCTGAAGGAACCCGCCCCCGAAATCGCCCTTTGTAAAAATACGCGAACCGCCTTTTAGAAATCCTTCGGTGTTGTCGCTGTTGCACAGGTCCGCCGAGGAGACGATCATGTTCTCCACCTTCTGCGCAAACACGGAAAGGATTTTTCCCGACGCCACCCGGGTTGCCACTCCCGGTTTCTGCTCTATGGCGCCGTAATTGATGTCGGGCGCCTTGCCTGAAAAGAAACGCCTGAATTTTTCCGCAAGGGTAGGGTTTTCTTTTTCCCACGCGGCCTGCCTGGCCTTTTTTTCACGCGCGACCGCACTCTTTTTCTTGAAGACACCTTCGAAGAATTTATGGACCTCCGGGAACACGGCAAACGGTTCCTGCGGGTTTCCATGGAGGTTGCGGATCGTTTTCTCGACCGAGGCACCCGCCTTTGAAAGGGGCATGCCGTGTGTTTCCACCCTGCCTTCAAAACATTCTCCCTTGTCGTTTACCACACCCTTGCCCATTGTTGTTCTACCGATGATGAGCGTTGGCTTTTCCGTTTCTGCGTTTGCCCGGCCGAGAGCTCCGCGTATTTCCGTTATACTGTTGCCGTTGATTGTTTCCACGCGCCATCCCCATGCCTCGTATTTTTTCGCGGTGTCTTCGCTTGTCACATGCGATGTCGGCGTAGAAAGCTGCACCGAGTTTGAATCGTAGAACATGATGAAATTGGCCATACCGAGATGGCCGGCAAGTCGGCCCACTCCCTGCGCGATCTCCTCCTGCACGCCGCCGTCGGACAGGTAGGCATAGGTCTTGTGAGAAAGCCACTCGCCGAAACGTGCCGCGAAAAAACGTTCCGCAATGGCTGCTCCGAGCGCCATGGCATGTCCTTCACCCAAGGGGCCCGAAGTGTTTTCCACCCCGCGCGCAACGTCGCGCTCGGGATGTCCCGGGGTGGCACTCCCCCACTGACGGAAATTCTTTATGTCGTCAACGGTGTATTTCCCCAGAAGCATGAGCATTGAGTACAGCATAGGGGACATGTGGCCGGGATCGAGGAAAAACCTGTCTCTGTTGGGCCATGTCATATCGTCGGGGTCAAAACACAAAAATTCTGAAAAAAGGACGGCGATAAAATCCGCGCCGCCCATTGCGCCGCCAGGATGGCCCGAGTTCGCTTTTTCCACCATGGCGGCAGACAGAATGCGTATGTTGTCAGCCACCTTTTCCAGGATGTCCTGAGCCATCATAGCCCCTTTACCTTTTTAAAATCCGCGCCGGTTGCAATTCAAAAACAATCCGTAAAAAATAGTTTATTGCCTTTCGCGGTACTTTAATAAAATACAGAAGGTATGGTTTCCTTAAGCCACCGGACGCCGGACTGCAGGGTCGTGGGGCAATTAAACGGTTATGCGGGCGGAGCCTATCGCAGCAGCCGCATCACCTTAAGGAGCAGCAGCGGGCGGCTTGAAAAAGCTTTGATAAATATGGAGAGAATGCTCATTTTCTTCCCGGGGTTTTTCGAAATGGACCTGGCGACATCGTCGAGAAAATCGTCGGAAAAACCTACCATGACTTCTTTGAGCGAAAATGAGCGCAACTGCTGTTTGCCGTAAAAAGAAGCCCATTGTTTTTCATAATTTTTCAGCATGTCATGCCGGCATACGCCGCCGTCAAACGATTCTGCGGCAACGGTCCCCGCAGCCCTGCCGGAAAACAACGCATACGCTATTCCCGCGCCGCTCACGCAATTCATCATGCGCGCCGCGTCTCCCACGAGCATCACGCCGTTTTTCACCAGAGGTTTTTTCCATTTTCCCATGGGTACGCCGGCACAATGCAGATCGGATATGTTGGCACCGGGAAACTTTTCGCTGATGAATTTGAGGAGAAGTTCGCGCGGAAAGCCTTCATGGCAGCGCGAACCCAGCACACCGAGGCCGACATTCGCCGTTTCTCCTCCTCTGTGGAATACCCACACATATCCACCCGGCGCACGCGAACTTCCCAGATAAAACACGCATGCATTGGGTTCCACATTTTTATGAGAGATCCTCGCAAAGGCACAGGAATGGAGATCGCCGAGTTTGAGGTGCGTCGCCCATCCAAGATTGCGCGCAAGCCTGGATTCCACGCCTTCCGCGAGAATGACGCATTGCGCGGAGAATACCGTCTCCCCGCCTCTGCATTCATACCCGCCCTTTGGGTCTGGCGTTACGGAAACAATGGAGACACCGGAAAAAAACTCCGTGCCCGCCTTCGTGGCCTCGTTGGTCATGTCCTTTTCCATCTTCTCTCTGTCTACAATATATCCTTCGTAGCTGTTGGGGACCGTCACGCCTATCCCGCAAGGAGAAACAATCTTCATGTATTTGATGCTGCTCTTAATCCATTCCTGTTTTATGGCCACGCTTGAAGTGAATCCCTTGAGTCCTATGGCCTCGCCGCAACGCACTGGAAACCCGGGAGATTTTTTTCTGTCAATGAGGCAGACTTTTCTTCCCCCCTGAGCGGCATAGGTCGCCGCGACAATACCCGCAGGCCCTCCGCCGATAACCGCCATGTCGAATTGCCGCCGAATAGTCATTGAGACGGTCCCTCTTGCGCAGCTGACATGTTTGTTTTGTCACGTTTGGCGATTGTCAACGCGCCCATGGGGCACACTGAAACGCAATTACCGCAGGAAATACACCTGACTTCGTCGACCATGATGCGGTCGTCAAGCAGAATGGCGTCTACTGGGCATACGCTGATGCAGGTAGCGCATTCGTCACACAATTTAAAATTCACGTCAATCATATTGCGGCCTTTTTGTCACCTGGTTTCGGGCATCTTTGCAAGCAGCTGTCCCGCGTCGTCGCAAATCTCCCTGCAAAAACCGTCGCAACAGCCCTTTTTCTTTTCAAGGATTCTTTTACAGGCGTCCCGTGCCTGAAGGGTATCATATGCACAAAAATACATGTGCGCGGCTTTGCTCCGTGTCACAAGCGCGTTTCTTCTCGCCCGCTGGATTCCATCGTACGCATCAGCGAGCGCCTGATATGAAGCGGCCGCCTCTGCAAACGACCGGGTTGTTTCACCGCGTTTTGCGCATGTCCACAAGGTAAGGCGGCTCGCGGGGTGAGCTGCCAGCAGGCCTCTGGTAATCGTGTCCGATTCAGCGGTTTTATTTTCGCGGTAGCATACTTCCGCAAGAAGCAGAGTTGCCGCCTGCCTGGCAAATTGCGCGCTCCTGCTGCAGGCCCTGATGCTCCTGATGCCTGCGTTTTTGTCTCCTGAATACCAGAAAAATGCCCACCAGAAGTTGCGTTTAAGGTCCGCCCGCGCATAGGTATAGAGACCGAGGAAAAAATCAACGTCCGTATTGGTGTTGTCGAGTCGTTTGGCCTCCCGCAGGGCAGAAAGGGCCGAAAATCCCATGTCGAGGCCTGCAAAATATTTTTTACGCCAGAGATTGTATGCGGCAGCGATTGCCTTTGCAAATCCTTTGACCGTGCAGGAATACGAAGAGACGCCATGTGTTTTTTCATAATTGAAAAGCGAAGCCTCTGTTTTTTTATACATACCGAAAAAATCCAGCGAGTCAGTGGCGCTGTCGAGATCAAGATCGTGCAGGCCGATGGCCGAAAGGCGGAGCATCATTCCCATCGGGTCTTCCCGGTCCATGGTGATGATGGAATCGCAGAGCACAATCGCGGCATCGTAGTCACTGGCGATCATTTTTTCTATTGCCGCCGTTGCGGCCTGCCTGCGGTCAACCGGAAGTGAAAAGCAGAAACAGGGTGCGCACCACATGGCGATTAAAAGCCAGCGCAGAGCGATTCCTCTATTGTTTCCGGGCAGCAGGGACAAGAGACGGATACCAGACATGAAACCTCACTCTGAAATAAGCGACAGTTGCGAAAAGAGACACCAGGGATGCAAAAGCCAGATATGGAAAAACTACAGCGGCCGCCAGCATCATTATCAAACCGCCTATTTTATAGGTGGATTCCATGGTGCCTGCAGTTTTATGTATTAGAAACGCAGTGTAAAAAGGCACGGCAGGCGCGGCACATGCCACGGCGACCCAATCATGCAGAATCAAGGCGATCCCAAGCCCTGCGGCTATGAACAGCGACGCGATGACATGGGCATTTTGAACGCCAATCGTCACCGCAGTCGTTTTCTTCCCGCATTTTCTGTCGCCTTCCGTGTCGGGAAGCGTTGAGCTGATGGACCCGGCGCACATAAGGAGGAAATATGGCACAGACGAAATGAAAAAAGTGACGCCGAATGCGGCGCCCGACAAATGCCACCCAACGCCGAAGGCAATAAGAGCAAAGCCAACAGCATTGGCCAGGAAATCCAGAACGAACCGGCCCGAAAAATAAAACGGCTTGATGCAGTAGATAAGGCCAACCACAAGGGACATGGTCGAAAAAAGCGACACTACGGGACGCGTCGCAAGCGGAATGAGCAGCGACGCAAGCCCAAGGATGATGGCGGTGGCCCACGCAAGCCGCAGGGGGATATTTCCATTTGCCAATAAGGGGATACCTGCATTCATGGCATCCACCTGTCTGTCTGTCACTTGGTTTATCACATATACCGCCCCGACCGAGCATGAGAACACCAGCATCCATATTGCAGTGGTAAAAGGGGTTTTCCAGGCGGCGGTGAGGTGAAAGCCGCGTAGGGCGCTCATGCCAGAGAAATAACCGAATGCACAGTATCCCCATACGGGTATCAACAACAGTGGCCGGGCGAGAAATACGGCATCGGCGACGCGGCAGATAAGAGGTGATTTCATTCGCGCCTATCCGGCATCGCCTGCCAGCCCATGGTGCAGGAATTACAGTGGATAGCGCCCGACGGGAAAAGGATTCGAATAGATCCAGGCATATTTTCCTTTGTATACTTCAATTCTGTACAAACCGTGCGAGGTGATGGAAAATTCAGCAGTTTGCCCCATACGCGTATCGATGCATTTACCATTGAAAAGGAGCTTTACAAGTGCGGGTTGAGGCAGGTTTACCCTAATGCGCGCCGGCAGGGCAATGTCAGAATCCGAATTCCCCGGAGGCAGGAACCGGTCATTTCCATCTATCAGATACAGTGCCGTTCCTTTTGCGTCACCCCTTCTGTAATTACTGATAAAGCCCCTTCCGTTTTTCAGCGCATCAAGAAGCATCATTTTTGCGCCTGCGGCATCGTCTTTTGGAAGCGGGCTGCTGCAATAAAGATGGGTCCGTATGCCCTTCAATTCCACCTTGATGGGAAAGATAGTGAACCGGAATATACCGAACCGTACTTTCATGGAATGGGCATCCACACCGCCGATGCCGCTCACGAATCGTGCGCGATTCATTGTGTCCCATCGGGCCAAAAGCTCACCGCGTACTTCAAGCAGGAAACGCCGCGGATAAAACAACCGTACGAAATTAAGCCAGCTCCTCAGGTTTTCAAGCCAGTCCGACATCTGGTTCCACAGCTCAATGCCGTCAAAGCCGCTTGCATTCCATTCGGTCCAGGGATACGGCGGATATTTTTTGAAATAATGGCGTTTTTCAACGGGATGAGCGATAAACCCTATTCCGCCAGCAGTTTTTACCCTGTCGATGTACCCCTGCGGCTCATCCTGGTAGGTAATTACCGTGTTGCAGCCAAGCGCCAGGTAGTGATTGATGTTGGCCTTGTCGTTGTGTTCATACCCGACACACACGAAAAGATCACCGGAAAAACCTTCATAGCCGGCTTCCTTTCCCCTGAGTGAAGCATGGTCGGTGACCACGATATAATCAAGGCCAACTTCCCTGGCCGTGTCTATCATAACCGGAAAATCGACGCCGCCGTCCGAGAATGTCGTATGCAAATGAATTGCGCCGCACAATTCCCGGTAGCTGAATTCTTTACCTGTATTTTTCTCCGGTGCGGTCATAGGTAGTCCAAAAATGAGAATGCCCCGCTGGTTTTGAAAATTGGAGGCTGTAAAGCCGTATAGCCTGCATTATACCATAGGGTTTAAAAAAAAGAAAATACCTTTAATACCTCATATGTGGGTACCCAAAAATATGTGCGTCATGGATAATAGATATTATAAAGCGGGGTAATCACATTATTTGACAATGGTTAATGGATAAATATATTTTGAGGAACTTCTGGTAATCCATTTTTCACTGATTTTTGCTTATTTATAAGGAGTATCAATGCCTCAACACAAAGCGTGCGAAAAACATGTTCGGAAAAGCGAAAAAGCCAATCTGAAAAATCGCAGTGACTGGTCTAAACTCCGATCCATAATACGGCATGTCCTTGAATCAAAGGACAAGAAAGCCGCTCAGGAAAAGCTCAGTCTGGCGGTGTCTTTCATAGACAAATGCGCCGGCAGCGGACTAATCCACAAAAACAATGCCGCGAACAAGAAATCCAGGCTTTTTATCCATGTAAATAATCTCAAGGGTTAATCAGCCGGTCTCTTTCTTTATTTCCCTCTTACTGCGCTTTTATCAAGGATGGATAATGATAAATTTTCATCTCGCGGGTGGAGAATTATACTGCGAAAAAGTCCCCCTGTCCGCGCTGGCCCGTGAATTCGGCACGCCTGCATATGTGTACAGCAAGGCGAGCATCATCAATAATATCGAACTTTTACTGGGCGCATTTGAATCCCTCAATGTGCAGATCTGTTTTTCCGTTAAATCGAATTCGAACCTTTCCATCCTCCGCCTTATGGCCCAAAAAGGCATCGGTGCAGACATCGTTTCGGGCGGAGAGCTCTTTCGTGCCCTTAAAGCGGGCATTCTGCCAAAAAATATCGTCTATTCCGGCGTGGGGAAAACCGCGGGCGAAATCCGCTATGCCCTCAAAAATGGTGTCGGTATGTTCAATGTGGAATCCGAAGCGGAATTGTATTCTCTGTCGGAAATCGCAAAATCGCAAGACACCATTGCCCCGGTTTCGCTGCGAATTAATCCAGACATTGATGCGAGCACCCATCACCACACCGCCACGGGGAAAAAGGAAAACAAATTTGGTGTTCCCCTCCAGCAGGCCCTCGATGTGTATAAAAAAGCCAATTCCCTACCGCATATCAACCCTGTGGGCATCGCCGTACATCTCGGCTCGCCCATTCTGTCGCTCGATCCCTACCGGCAGGCGCTCAACATTCTCGGCGGTCTTTACACACAATTGCACAGCCTTGGCATCAACATTCACACCATTGACATAGGCGGAGGGTTCGGTATCGTTTATAAAGACGAAAGACCCTTTACGCCCATCCAGTTTGCCGGTCTTCTCGCCCCGTACGCGAAAAAACACACATGCAGCTTCATTGTGGAACCCGGCCGTTTTGTGGTTGGCAATGCGGGGGTTCTTCTGACAACCGTAACCTACGTAAAGCAGACACCGAACAAATTATTTTACATTTGCGATGCAGGCATGAACGACCTTATCAGGCCCCCCTTCTACGACGCCTATCATTCCATTGTGCCCGTGGAACAGCCGAAAAACCAACCTCAGGTAATTGCGGACATCGTCGGCCCGGTATGCGAATCGTCGGACTTTTTCGCCAAAGACCGCGCCATTGATAAACTCGAGCAGGGGTCGCTTATCGCAATCCGCAGCGCTGGTGCCTATTCCTTCTCCATGTCATCGAATTACAATTCAAGGCCGCGCCCCTGCGAAATCCTGGTTGACGGTTCCGGCTATTCCGTGATCCGCAGGCGGGAAACTTATGAAGATCTAGTCCGCCACGAGGAATAGCACAGCCCCCATTCCCCTAAATGCCGGTATAATACGCTGTATATTATATTATTATCCAGAAAAGCATGCTTTTTATTATTATCGCTCCTGCGATAAATAAAATTGCTTTTTTTTATACCGCGTATGTAGAATGTATATAAACCGTTCCCTTGGTTCATGGTTTGCAGATTCCTTTTTTATACATGATCAAGTTATTTTATACTAATACAATTCTGCTTTTCCGCACAATGTCCATGGCAGTGCTGGGAGTCGCATTATTCATGGCATGGCCTGCGGCTGCACAGCCCATTTTCTGGGAACCGGAAATAGCATCCGCCCTTGACTCGCGCGACTCGATGTACCAGCAGGCAGGAATACCATCCGCGGAGTTTTTCAAAATGCGGCCCGGCTACAGATCAGCCGCTCCCCTTCCGCCGGACACTTTAACACCGTGGCCTTTTTTTCTCCGGGGACTGTCATACGCTGGAGATTCAGCTGAGCTCGCATCCCTGTTTTTCAACAAGGCCATTTCCTGCACAGAAAAATACCCTGGCCGTACCTGGGTCCTTTCCGAGGAATTCGAGAGGTGCGGTCTTGCCGGTTGGCAGGAGAAATGCCTTAAAAAACTAGAGCTGCTTTTTCTTGCCTGTGGTGCACAGTCCGTACCGGCCATTTCGCAGCAGTTGCTGTATAAAGCAGCAAACATGTCCGCCAGAGGAACGGACAATGTTTCCGAGCTGTACAACTCCTGGGCGTCCCGGTTTGACAGAGACTGTATCTGGACTCATATCCAGATCATTGAATCCGCAGGCGTCTTCGCCATGGCAAAAGTGTTCCCCCAACTCCAGGCCATTGCAGGCGAAGTTTTATCATCATGGAAAACCCAGCTGGTGCTTGCCCGCAATGTGTTCGGGTGGCTTTTCATTTTCTTCATTATCGTCACAGCCGGGATCCTGCTTGGGCTGAGCGTCAGGTATCTTCCTTGGGCGCTCCACACCCCCTCCGAGCGCCTGCCCGATAAATTTTCATCTAGGGCGAAATTATTTCTGGCCGTTCTTATATTTGCGTCGTTTATTTTTCTGGGCCTTCTTTCATTCGTCTGGCTTTTTTTCTTTATCGTCTGGCGGCATTGCAGCAGCAACGACAAACACCTTGCGACTGTTGCGCTCGTAATTTTCCTGTTGTTTCCGATCGGCATCAAGGTGGAAGACATGCTCGACAGTGCGCTTTCTCCGGGCGGTTCCATGATGCTATACAAAAAGGCTCTTGACGAAGGATATTATCATCAGCTTGATTCATGCATCCGCAGCCGGACCATCAGCAACAACGGTGACTACCTTATTCATACTGCAGCCGCCCTGTATTCACTTAAAAAAGGAGAACCACTTTCGGCCTTTCCCCATTTAAAAATCGCTCAGCGCCTTTTCCACGACAACCCGGCAGTGCTGATAGCATCAGGAAACGCCCTTTTTTACAGCGGCGACCTGGCAGGAGCGCGCAACGTTTATCAGGAGTGCATCAAGCTTTACCCGGACTATGAACCTGCCTACTTCAACCTGGGACAGTACTATTTCAATTCGATGGAAACCGCAAAAGGCATGGACTACATCACCCAGGCAACGAAGCTCAACCCGGGATATGTCAACGCATTCATCAAGAAAAATGACGAATGCTTTTCCAAGGAATGGCCTCAATTGCGCCAGCTCCTTGCACCGGATTTCACCCCGTTGTATTTCTGGAAAAACATCTTCCTCGATTATAGCGGCACATGGAAAACGGCGAGTCGGCGGTTCGGCGATATGTTTTTCGGCATTCCTCTTCCCTGGTACATCGCGCTGGCTCTCGCGCTGTTTGTTATTCTCCTCCTTTTTGATTCTCAAGTTTGGTCAAAAAACGTGGTAAAAAAAGTAACGGCATGCAAACTCTGCCAGGCAATCATCTGCCGCAAATGCAAAAGGGGCAGCATCTGCCGAACATGCTTCAGCGCTACCCAGCAAATCCGCAACGAGCAGATACGTCAGCGCATCATGAGAAAAATCCAGTTCAAAACGCTTCGTTTCCGCTTTCTACAGACCACTTTTCTCGATATGGCCTTTCCTGGTTCGGGCATGATATTCCGCGGCGCGCCCATCTCCCAGTCACTGCTGTCAATCGCGTTCACCTCCGCGGTGTACGCATCATATGTTTCGCTGTTTCGCGCAACATTCGATTTTCCTGAATGGACGGTGAGGGGGCTTGTTACGCAGGGATACGGGGCCCTCGCACTCTATAACATTTTCTTTGTCATCCGGGGTTTTATAAAGATCGTTAAAGAATTTACAAAGCGGGGTGAATAACATGGCTCTCAGGGGAAGCCTTCGCGAATTCGAACTTGCGGAAATCTTTCAGTTGATTTCACGCGACGCCAAAACCGGGCAGCTTGTTCTTTCCCATGAGGGCAAGGAGGCCTTTGTCATCTTTTCCCAGGGCGCCGTGGTTGCGGCGGGCAACAGCGACCAGAACCTCCAGACGCTGCTGTCCAGATACCTCAAGGCGATCAAGCATTATTCCAACGAAGAGATCAACGAGTTGTTGTATGTTTGTCAGGGCGAGATGCGGCTTTTTTCTCAGGAACTCATAAGCAGGAATTATCTGGCGCAGAACGAACTTGTTGCTCTTGCACAAATGGGCATCGAAGACCTTGCATGCAGCCTCTTTCTCTGGGAAGACGGCAATTACCGGTTCGATTCCCTCGACAGCATTCACGAATATATAATTGCCGGCGTCACCTTTCCGGTTGACGCAATCACCATGGAAGCGATGCGTCGGAGCGACGAATGGAAACGGATTCGTCAGCACATCAAGCCAGACACTGTCTTCTCTCCTGCCCAGAAAGCGGTGCACACGACCACGCCTGCTCTCCTTTCCGACCCCTCGGCCTATATCCTCTCGTTCGTTAATGGGACATCAACGGTGTCGGCAATCTGCGAGCAGTCGCTCTTGCTTCCTTACCGGGTATATGAGACCCTGTTTGGGTTGTGGCAGAACTCATCCATTGCACCGCTCACTATTAAGCGGGCACACACCACGGCTCCTGGTTTGGGACCGTCGCGGAGACCCATTATTGAATTCTTTGCCGCCTCGGCTGCACTGCTAGCCATACTTGCGTGGCTCCTGGGCATTATCGCACTATCGTATTTCGGAAAAGTTATATTGCTTCGCGAGGCCGTGGTCGGCCGTAAGCAGGTACTGGCGGAACTGCCCCTTGCGCAGTCAGCTCAAAAAATACGGATAGCCACACTGCAATACCGTGCTCTTAAAGGGTACCCCCCATCCCGGGTCAATCTCCTTGTCACTGAAGGCTTTATTGCAGAGCAGGATGTTTACCCCCGCCGCATGGCCCGCATGCCAAATGCGTCCGGAAAATAACATGTTTTTTCTGGGAATTTTCCCTAACTTTGCTTGCATATCCTTTCATTCAGAACTATATTTTATTGGAAATTATGACTTTTACTGCAGGCAGGAATTTGTGTATTTAAGCCGCACTATTTTTTCCGTCTTATGCCTTTAAGAGAGGGAAAATTCAATGGCGTCAATCAATTATGCTATAAGAGAAATAAGTGTTAAAATTGTTTTTTACGGACCTGGCTTGAGTGGCAAAACCACAAACCTGCAGGTGATCCACAGAAAAATCCCTATAGATTATCGAAGCGATATGGTTTCACTCGCCACCGAAACCGATAGAACCTTGTTTTTTGACTTCCTACCGCTTGATTTGGGGAAAATAAAAGGGTTTTCGACAAAATTTCAGTTGTATACCGTTCCGGGCCAGGTTTATTATAATGCAACCCGCAAACTCGTCCTCCGCGGCGTGGACGGCGTAGTGTTTGTCGTTGACAGCGCTCAGGATAAAATGCAGGAAAACCTCGAAAGTTTTCAGAACCTTCACGACAACCTTGCAGAATACGGGATTAAACATGGAAGCATCCCCATTGTTCTCCAGTACAACAAAAGAGATCTTCCAAACGCCTTGCCTGTTCAAGCACTCGACAAAGCGATCAACAAATTTGGCTATCCGTGGAACGAGGCTGTTGCCAATCAGGGAAAAGGTGTTTTTGAATCACTTAAAATCATCGGTAAAATCGTTATAGACAATCTCAATAAAAAATATTCAAGGCCTTCGTTCGGGCAGCCGCAGGAACCCGCACCGCGGCCTTCTGGGCCGCAACAGCCCCAACCTGTGCAGCAGAGACCTCCTGCAGCTGAACCTTTTTACGCGCCTCCCCAACCGCGGCCCCAGCAACAGGCAAGGCCTGCGGCTCCGCCGCCTCGTCAGCAGCAGCAATATTCTGAGGATATTTTCCAGGGTCCGCCGCAGCAGCAATCGCCCCGGTTTCAGCAACAACCGGCCCGCGTCCCTTCCTCACCGCCGCCTCCCAGATTGCAGCAAGATGAGGGAATCCGTAACGATTATTCCAACTATGGCTCCATCAACCTTGAGCCTATGGGTCAGCAGACCGCGGCGCCCGTGGCAGAGCAGTCTTATTCGAAGCCGGCGCCCCCGCAGCCCGACCCGCCGCAAGCGCACGTTGACAAAACAGAGTTGGACCTCGAAATAGAAAAGTACCAGAAAGAAATCGAGGACAAACAGCGCAGGGCCCGTTCAATCCAGTCTTCGCAGGCGCCCCAGCAGCAAGAACAGGCCCCGTCCCCGCCACCTCAACAGCGCTCCTCCTTCCCTGCACCGCAAAAGGGAAGCTACGACGTTTACGATTTGCCGGAAGCCGACGATCAGATACCACAGTTTCCTCCCCAGCAGGCCACCGACACGTCTGAGATACAGGTTCCGGCGGACGGTGAACAACCGTTATATTTCACATCGGTCAACACCGACCGCCAGCGAAAAAAAATAAAACGCCCAGTAAACCCGAAATCGAAGCCACCGAACACATTCCTGTCGAAATTTTTCAATAAAGACAAACCCCAATGAGCGATGTAATTCTTTACAAGGAAGACATCGACAGGCTAAACACCGTCCTGCTGGCCCTTGTAAGCGAGACGAAACTCCTCTCGGCTCTCCTCATTAACAAGGACACCCGTCTTCTCGCCAACCAAGGAACACTTGCCATGTTCGACATGTCGGCCCTTGCCGCACTTATCGTGGGCAGCTTCTCGTCAACCCAGGCGATTGCGGGACTCATCGGCGAGCACGAGTTCTCCACGATGTCCCACTGCGGAAAGTCAAAGAACCTTCTCATTTCCACCGTGGACGATAACACGATTATTGCAACTGTTTTCGATAAATCAACAACGCTTGCGGCGGTGTCGGCGAGCATTGCTCGCCATACCGGCATGCTGCAGCAGGCGCTCGCGGCCATCAACCGGAACATGGAAAACCTTTTCCAGGGGCCCGTGGCCATGCCGTCGCTTTCGCAGGACGATGTTGAACAAGGATTCGACTCGTTTTTCGACCAGCCGCAGTCAGTGCAGGAATTTCCTGATGGCAGCTCCACTCCGGCGGCCCAGGCCACGGCTTCGGGCGCGGAAAAAACACCTCCCGAAACAACAAGGCCCCGATCGCGGGACACTCAGCATATTATTCCACCGCCCCCGGAAACTAAGCACATTGAATACGCGCCCCTTGCGGAGCAAGAATTAGCCAGGTTGCCTGAAGAAAAAAACGCAGAGGAAGTCCTTGTGGGATCGGAACCGGCAAAAAGTTTCTCCCGGAATGCCGCCGCCATGAAAAAAATCCCTCCTCCAAGCAATACCGAATATCTTTATTTTACGTCAATGAATTATCTTAAAAACAAGGCGAAGGAAGGCACATCGTTCCAAAAGCACAAAAATGATAAAAGCCTTTTTTCCCGATTCTTCAATCGCGCGAAGCACAATTCGTAAGTGGCAGCCTTCGTTTTCTTTTCGTTCGCGTTCTTCTGTATCGCTTTGCTATGACAGCCACCCACAGCATACTGTTTTTACTTCTGCTTCCCCTTTTCGCCGGAAGCATCGCGCTTGCCTTTTTCGGCAGGAAGAAAAGAGGCCCATGCCCGACCGGCCTGCTTTTGCATGCGCTTTCTTCCCAACGTGCGCCGCATTGTTCCTATTACTCTCCTGTCAAATTCGCCGAACTGCTCGAAAGACTTATTTCGAACGGTTTTTCTTTTACTACGGCGTGTGGAGTACGGCAAATTCCTCCGTCAGAATGCGGCAAAGCCGTTGTTATGTGCTTTGACGACGGCTTCGAAAGCTTTTACCGTTTCGCCCTTCCGCTGTTACAAGGCCGGGGTTGCAAGACCACGGTTTTTCCTGTCGCAGGGTACATCGGACGGTCTTCGACGTGGGACACCCTGCCTCCGCAGAAACATTTGACAATAGAGCAGATCCGCGAAATCGTTTCCCTTGGCCACGAAATAGGCAGCCATACCGTGAGCCATGCCAATCTTACGCTTCTCAGCGACGCAGACCTCGAAACCGAGTTGTCGCAGTCAAAACAAATCCTGGAGGAAATCACCGGCATGCCGGTCACAAGTCTTTCTTTTCCTTTTGGCCAATGGAACCGGCGTGTTTGGGAGAAGGCGCTTGCACTTGGTTACACTCAGGCGACATCGTATGCAGGCAGCTCGAGGAGAGAAAAGGCCATGCTGCCCTTATGGGGAATCTACTCCTTCGATTCGGTGCAGGACATTTGGAACAGGGCAATAAAACAGCCTGCCTTGTCAAATGCCATGGCACGGGGTATTGTAATGCCGCATTTTGCGAAGGGCACACCGATGTGGAAATTCAGAAAAAATTACGCGCTCTTCAGGTAGAAAACAGATCGTATTACCGTTTGAAAATATATCCCTTGCCTTTGGTAATATCGTGCAAGTCCTTGATTCTTTGCTGCACCAGTTCCGCGCCGACAAAGGGCAATGATGCCAGATATACCGATCCGTCGGTGAAATAATTTATCGTTTCGGGAGGCAGATCGGGATATCTTGTGATGGCGAAACGTGCCCGAGGGCACGACCATTCCTTCAAGCTGTCGAGAACCATAAAATAATTGGCGAGCGGTTCAATGAAATCCATATCAACGGCGATCATTATCATTTGGGCGCGGGTTGAGCTAAGCGCGCTTTGAATATTTTTCAAAATATTAAAAATGCGCTCTTTGGAGTCCGCCAGGTCCCTGTTCGCTAGCTGTTGATCAAGCCACCAGTCAATCCCGCGGCATTCAATCTTCATTTTTTGAGCGGTATAGGCAAGGTACGCCATTTCCGGCGCCCCGTCGAAGAATTCTTTCCTGTTAAAATGTTCCGGACGGATCTGGACCAGAAGCAGCTCGGGATTGTTTACCAGGAGAATCGAGTCAAGATGCAACCAACTGTAACGCGGGTTGCGGGCATGCGAAGCGCCGATAGTGCCGATGACAAAGATATCAATATTTTTATTGTGGAAACAATGCTCTACCGGAGCCATGGTATCCCGCGAAAAAACAGGATTTTTCTGAGCCATGCAGACTGAGCAAAGAAAAAATGCCACTGTCACTAGAGATGCTGGATTTCTTGCACTGATGGTTTGCCGATCCTTTCGTCTAAGAGCAGGTCTTACAACGTCGGGAAACATCAGCCCCCCAAAACCTCTACGTTTCTCGCCGCCGGGCCCCGTTTTGTCTCCCCTGCTTCAAACCGCACTCTCTGGCCTTGAAACAATACTTTAAACCCCTCACCGGCAATGTCTGAATGGACGACCATTAACTCCCGCGAACCATCATCCGGGACAATAATACCCCGTCCCTGTCCTTCATTATACCACTTGACAATTCCGTATCGCATGACATCAAGCCATGATTTTATTAATGTTCTTATTGAACGGAGGCAGAATCACGCCTTTATCTGTGACTATTGCGGTAATAAGGCTGAAAGGCGTGACATCAAAGGCGGGATTGAAAACCGTAACCCCGGGCGGGGCAGTTTCTTTCCCGAACCCGCAAATTATTTCCTTCGCGGGGCGCTCTTCTATGGGAATGGCGCTGCCATCAGCAAGCGAAAGATCGAATGTCGACGATGGGGCAGCCACATAAAACGGAATATGGTGCGCCTTTGCAAGCAGAGCGACCCCGTAGGTTCCTATTTTATTCGCCGTATCGCCGTTTGAAGCGATCCTGTCCGCGCCGACAATCACCGCGCCAACCATTCCACGAGCCATGACCGTCGCCGCCATGTTGTCGCAAATCAACGTGACCGGAATGCCGGCAGCCATCAGTTCGAAGGCGGTGATCCGCGCCCCCTGCAGCAGCGGCCGCGTCTCGTCCGCATAAACGCGGACAATCCTGCCTTTCTCCTGCGCAACGTATATCGGGGCAAGCGCGGTGCCGTATTCTGTTGTGGCAAGCCCGCCCGCATTACAATGGGTAAGGACTGCTTTGTAATCTTTTATCAATTCGTACCCGTGTTTGCCAATAGCGAGGCACATTTGTCTGTCTTCTTCCATAATTCTTTTTGCCATTGCCAGAAGGGCTTTTTTCATTTCCACGATTTCCGGCCCAGAAGAATGCGCAGTGTTCTTCATCCGTCGAATTGCCCAGGCAAGATTCACCGCCGTGGGCCTTGAAGAAACGAGAAAGTCAGCTTTTTTATCCAGTTCGTCATTAAAAGCGTCTGCCGTATAGCTGCCCGGCACGTCACGTATTCCAAGATAAAGGCCGAAGGCGGCGGCAACGCCGATGGCTGGCGCTCCTCTTACGCACAGCGTTTTTATTGCTTCGAACATGTCCTCGGCAGTCCGGATATCTTTATAGACAAGCTGCAACGGCAATGCAGTCTGGTCAATGATGCGGGCGCAATCATTGACCCACTCTATTGTTTTAAGGTGTGGCATAGAATTGTGCTCTGTTGGGATTATTCTGGTATCGGCAAATCATAAAGGGCGATATTTAATCGCCCCTTATATGTCTTCCCGCCATCCGAGAAAAACTATTCCTTGACTTCCTGTACCACCTGTTTGTGGGCCTCGATGATCTTTTTCGCTACTTCGGTAGGGACCGGTTCGTAATGGGAAAACGACTTTGAAAAATACCCGCGGCCCTGTGAAAGGGCGCGAAGCGCCTGTGAGTAATTCTGCACTTCGGCCTCGGGGACTTTTGCCACGATGGTTTGGAATTTCCCTTCCGGCTCCATTCCGCCTATCTTGCCGCGGCGTGAAGAAAGGTCTCCCATGACGTCGCCTGTGTAGTCGTCGGGCACCGTGATCCTCATATCCGCGATAGGTTCCAGAAGTATCGGGCCGGCCTGGTCAAACGCCATTTTGAAGACCTCGCGGCCGGCAATCTGAAAAGCGATGTCCTTGGAGTCCACCGGATGCGTCTTGCCGTCGACAAGGTACACGCGTGCGTCCACGATCGGGTATCCGGCAAGAATCCCCTCTTCCAGTTTAGTGTGAACGCCTTTGTCAACACTCGGCCTGAATGACTGGTCAATCACGCCGCCAACGATTTTGTCCACGAATTCGTATCCCGAGCCGCGCGGCAGGGGCTCGAGATCGATGGCGACCTTGGCATACTGGCCCGCGCCACCCGACTGTTTTTTATGCGTGTACTCAACATATTTGACGGTTTTCGTAATTGTTTCACGGTAGGATATTTTAGGCTGTTTTTTCTCCACTTCGACTTTGAACCGGTGCTTAAGGCTGTTGAGAATGATATCGATGTGGATATCCCCCATCGCTGACAAAACAGACTGTCGTATGTCGCCATGGTATTTGTAAACAAAGGTAGGGTCTTCCTCGTGCAGCTTTGCAAATCCCAGGCCTATTTTGTCTTCGTCGCCTTTGTTCTTCGAGGTTGTCGCGACATTGACGAGCGGCTCGGAAAATTTGATTGGAGGGAAGATATACTGCACGCCCTTGTCGGCGAGCGTGTCATTCGTATGCGTATCTTTCATCTTGAGGAGCGCGCCGATATCACCAAACCCTATTTCGGCGGTGTCGACCCGTTCGTGTCCCCTCATGAAATACATGTTGCTCGTGCGCTCCGAGGAATTGCTGGTAAGGTTCTGCACATCTTTCCCCGAGGCAAGTTTCCCGCTAAAAACACGAACACAGTTGAAATCTCCGATATGCTCCTCTGAAATCGTCTTGAACACCAATGCGGACATCGGTTGGGTTTCGGAAAGCTGCAGGGACTTTTTTTCGTCGCCAGCGACCACCTCAACTTCCTTGCGGGACAGCGGTGAGGGGCAGAGGTTCACCATCATGTTAAGCAGCACGTCGGTCCCCATGTTGAGAAGCGCACTGCCGCTGAGGACCGGAAAAACCACGCCTTGTGAAAATCCCTTCGCGAGGCCAATTTTGAGTTCATCAAGAGACAATTCGCTTTTTTCAAAATATTTGTTCATGAGCGCCTCGTCGGTTTCGGCAACCGATTCCATGAGCGCGGAGCGGAGTCCGTCCACTTCGTCGGCAAGTTCCGCCGGAATATCCACTTTTTTGCCCATGCCGTTGCCCTCGCGCTCATATTCGAATGCCTCTTTATTGACGAGGTCTATAATTCCCTTGAATGATGCTCCGCTTCCCATGGGAATTGCAAGGGGCACCACGGCGGTCCCGTAGGTTTCCTTGAGGTTGCCGAGCGTCTTCTCGAAATCAACGTTGTCCTTGTCCATGCCGTTGATAAAAAACAGTTTGGGCATTTTTGCTTCCTCAACAAACCTCGACATCAGCTCGGTGCCGACCTGAACGCCGTCGAGCGCGCTCACGAGGATTGCCGCGGATTCCACCACTCTCAGGGCGGCTCTCGCATCACCCTGCAGGTCGAGAAATCCGGGTGTGTCGAGGAAATTTATTTTCACATTGTTCCACTCGCAAAACCCAAGCTTCATGCTTATCGTCATCTTTCGGTCTTTTTCGTCTGCACGCGTGTCGAAAATGCTGGTGCCGTTGGCGACTTTATTAAGCTTGCTGGTCCCCTTGGATGTGTAGCAGGCCGCCTCGAGCAGGGACGTTTTCCCCACGCCGCCATGAGACAGCAGGCATATATTCCGGATTGAATTCGCTTCGTACTTCTTCATGCAACCTCCGGGAAAAAACAGCTTTGATGATTACCGTTATCTGGAAACAAAAGGAAATGAAACTGTTGCCAGGTTAAGATAAGACTGTTAAATATAAAAGAGTTCTTTTATATGAGGCAATAAAAATACCGGAAAATAGATAAAATTAAAATAGAAATAACCGCAAATATGGTAAAAAGCTGGCGCACCTGATATTTACAAAATGGTTCCCGCGAAATGATTTACTAATACATCTACACCATCATGAACGCATCATGGAGGATATTGTGGATGCATTAACAATTTTATTTCAACCAACTGATAATTTTATAGCAAGCAACAAGGAATGTCTTTGTCGTGGGCTTCAAGTAATACATTATAAATCCTGTCCCAACCATTTGATTTATTTGATAAAGGTAAAATTTAATTTGTATAATATTCCAAACCAATAAAACAACTGCTATTTACTTACTTATCAATATGATACAGAATAAATATTCAATAACATTTTTATGACTTTTTTTTATTCAATCCAAATATTTCTTTTAAAAATATCTTTATTCCTAACTCTTTTATTCTACGCAAGATACCAAATACCCATCCTGTTGAGTATGTATTACTCTTGACATACAAGCTATTGTGGGTTATAATAACATATGAGACTGCAGGCATGTCCGTAATGGTTACCTCTTTCAAGAACCAGGAGAACAAAATGCAGCTTTTCAAAATTACGTGTCCTCAATGCCCCCATTATGATTCCTGCTCCCAAAAAACAAGGATGTTTGTCAATTATTGCGGTTCAAGGATCCGGAACGTTGAAACCAATATTCGCGCGGCAATTTCAGAATGCAGATCAAAGCACGGCTATATGCTTCAAAGCATTATCTTTCCATCGTCGACTCCCGAGAGCCTCGCTATTAAAGGCCTTAAAACTGCCGACGTTCCGGTTTGACATCATACACTTTTGTTCGCTATTGATTTCCACCTGCCAAGGTGATAAGATTCTATTGCACGATTTTTACTGCCTGATAACATCTTTCCATCCGAATAGATTTTATGGGATTTAAAGTAAAGAACGCAGTTTTACTCTGCAGCGCCTGTGCTCTGTTTATGCCGGCGTGCGCACCGAGAAATACGATAAAGTCTCCGGCCACCCACCCTCCCGCCGGGAATACTCTTTCAATTTATGCCCCGGTTCCTCAAGGCGTCAGGGACACCATCATTAGTCCGGACAGTTTCGTTGATAAATACAGCGCCGAAATGCCGACCGCTCCGGAATACTCGGAGATAGAATTCCTCCTCAACAGCGCAGAAAACGCGTGTCAGTCGTACAGCTTTGGAGAAGCACATGTCCTTTTGCGCAAAGCGATCGCTTCCATAAAAGAGAAAGAGGAAACGGAAAAAGATTGGCCGGGTGCAGACAGCCTGTACAATGAAACTGTTCGCATCTATACTGAACAAATGCCGGGGAAATATTCAGACAGCATACCCGAGGAAATTTCCATGCTCGTGTTCCAGAAACAGCTTTCCCGGTCACTTGATACGCTCAAACCTTCACCCACCGACAGTAGTATCCTTAAAAAACTGACGTGCCAGAAAGGCATCAATTACAACTTCCCAATCACTTTTAACGAGCGCGTATATCGATCCCTGTCTTTTATTGGCAAAGGTGCGAAAGGGCCTCTTGACAAGTGGCTCCTTTGCGCATCACAATATCTTCCCTTCGTGCAGCGGATGTTCATCGACAGCGGGCTCCCAACCGATCTCGCTTATCTGCCGCTTATCGAAAGCGGATTCAACCCAATGGCATATTCCAGCCGGTACGCTTCAGGCATGTGGCAGTTTATTGCAACCACAGGCGTAAGGTACGGGCTGAGAATAAATTATTGGCTGGATGAGCGACGTGACCCTGTCAAATCCACCGGGGCTGCCGTCAGCTATCTTAAAAAACTTTATAACCAGTTTAACGACTGGTATCTTGCGATTGCCGCCTATAACTGCGGAGAAAACAATATCGTCAGCGCCCTAAGCAAAACACCACGCGGCAATTACTGGCAACTTTCTCTTCCGCGCGAAACGAATAATTATGTGCCGGAATTTATTTCCGCGCTTATTGTCGCTAAAAACCCTGAGTGTTTCGGTTTCCCGAAAGCCAAACCAAGCGTTTTCGATTTCGACACGGTGCTTATTAATGAATGCATAAATTTGCAGGCAGTAGCGGACAGCCTCGGAATATCTCTCAAAGACCTCCGCGCAATCAATCCACATATCCTACACTGGTGTACGCCCCCTTCTGCCAGGCACGTTCTTTTATATTTGCCCAAAGGTCTAAAAGGGCGATTCAAATATTTTTTCGCCCAATCCCCAAATTCATTCCGCGTATCGTGGTACAGTTACCAGGTAAAATCTGGTCAGGCCTTGAGCAGTATTGCGCGCCAGTTTAAGGTACCTTTCGACGCCCTTAAATCCATCAATAATTTAGATTCCTCAAGCCGCCTACAGGCGGGACTGCGCGTTCTTATCCCCATACCCGTGCAGGTGACAACCGCCGAAGCAAGCGTGATTGCCAGGGATCTTATGCGCGGCGAAAAACTTCGCCATGAAAAATCCGGGAAAACCGGGCAGATTCGTTATATGGTAAGATCGGGTGATACCATATCGGAGCTTGCAAAATTGTTCCATATGTCTGTACAGGACATTTGCGCATGGAACAACATCGCAAAGGACCAGCGCCTGGCAGCAGGACAGTTTCTTGTTCTTTTCTCAAAGGCAAAACCAGTAACTATTGTTCAATCCCCTCCCGCGCCTTTTCCGGAAAGGACATCTCAGGCAAAATACGAAGTATTGCCCGGCGAAACGCTCTACGCCATCTCCCGCAAACTCGGCATTCCGGTTTCAGAACTCATGGCCTTAAACGGCATTGACACTAAAAACTCTGTGATTTTTGCCGGCCAGAATCTTTATTATAATCCCGGGCACAGGCAGCTGCCCCTGCCGGACACGCTGTTTTACAGAGTATGCAAGGGAGACAACCTCTCTTCACTTGCCCAATCCTTTTCCGTGAACGCAAGCGACCTTATTCAGGCAAATAAAATATCCGAATCGTCAGCACTCAAAGTGGGAGCCCTCCTCAGGATTCCGGTTACAAAACGCACTTTCTCGGAACCTGTGCAGACCGGTCCACATCCCGCACCCGTCAGAGAGGAACATCCATGACCAACAGACAGAAAATCACCATAGTCTGTATCCTGGCGCTGCCAATTATCATCGGTATGCTGCTGGTAATCGGCCGATCAAGCTCCTCAACGCTGTCGCCAAAAGTTTTTAAAAAAATCGGTCTTGTGCAGGTAAACGAAGTTATTCTCGCCTCCGAGCCTTATGTGAAACACCTGCGCGAATTGCGCGAAGATGACGCCATTGCCGGTGTTCTGCTCCGTATTGACTCGCCCGGCGGCGCCGTGGCGCCGGCCCAGGAGATTTATCAGGAAGTATTGAAGTACCGCGGCGTCAAGCCTCTTATTGCCAGCTTCGGCAATGTGGCGGCGTCCGGCGGGTATTATATCGCAAGCCCGGCACTCAGGATCTTTGCCAATCCAGGCTCTATCACCGCCAGTATCGGCGTGATTTTCAGGTTCCCCCAGTATTTCAAGCTTATGGACAAACTGGGGATTTCGATGCAGGTGCTCAAATCAGGCGGCGTAAAAGACATGGGAAGCCCGCAGCGCGAGATGACGCAGCAAGAAAAACAGCTGTTTCAGAAAATGCTCGACAATATCCACAACCAGTTCATTGAGGACGTCCACCGTGCCCGCGGGATGAACATTGACTCACTGCGCCGTATTGCGGACGGCAGGATCATGACCGGCCAGCAGGCGCTCGGCGCGGGCCTTGTTGACACACTAGGAAGCTTTGAGGATGCTTCCGACTATCTTAAAAACTATCTCGGGCTTTCTCCCAACACCGGGGTTATAGAGAAAAAACAGCATGAATCTTTCTGGAAAACCCTTGTTTTCGGCGAGCTGGAGGAAAAGTTTCCCTTTCTTAAATCTTCTTTTTTTCCGGCCGGTTCCTATTTCCTCTATGACAGGCAGTTTTAACTTTTCCCTGCCACTTCAGGCAAGTCCGGCGTAAAAGTAAATTTTTTAATGCGCGGCCAAAGCGCAATTTGTATAATAAATACTAACCATATCAATTCCACCACTTAAAAAGGAGCCCCTGAATGAGTCTTCAAAAATTGGCCGACGAAATCGAGTTGCTGAAAGCCGAATACGAAAAATTCGAGCGCGGCAACAAATCCGCAGGCACAAGGTCGAGAAAAATCCTTCAGAACATCAAGAAGATTTGCCAGGAGATACGCATCCAGATACAGGACGCCAAGAAAAAAGAAGGCGAATAAATATTTTTTATAGGTTTTAATCCGGCGGCCGGAAGTTTCCGTCTATTGCGGTAAAAGACGGATCGCTTCTCCCCGCCTTTTTTTCAGCCGGATCGAAAGAGGTTGCAGAAACGGTCACGCCGCTCTTTCCCGCCCTTTTTACAGTCTGCTGCAGAAAAGTTTTCGTAATATCTGCTGCCGTTATTCGGTCCCCCCTTTTGGCCAGAGACACGACTGGTTCACCTTCGGCAAAGCCAACGTCAAGAATTTCACCCAGGTGATTCTTGAGCTGCCGGCATGCTCAGACAATATTTTTTTTTGCAGTCCGTAATTAAAACCCAAAACGCCCATAATCAGTTAGTTCGCATGACATATCTTGACACAGAACCGTTCAAGTATTCATATTTATGCTTCAAAAATTTACGCCGGCTTTATGCAATTGAACTATTTCCGCATTATTCGGCTCGCATTTTTGCCGGATTGCGACAATTGGACAATCTACTATTTGAGAAAATTGAACCAAGCAAGGGGGACCTATGATTCCACTTTTTCACGGCGGTGCACAATGAATCCATCATCCAATTCAATAATGCTTGAAGTAAAAGGCCTTAACAAAAAATTCGGCAATGTTCAGGCCATCAAAAACCTCACCTTTGACGTAAAGAAAGGCGAGGTACTGGGGTTTCTTGGTCCCAACGGCGCGGGAAAAACGACCACTATGCGCATCATCACCTGCTTTATCCCTGCCACGAGCGGGAGCGTGAATGTTTGCGGCCTGGACACGGTACAGAACGACCTTGAGGTGAGAAAAAAGATAGGGTACCTCCCCGAAAACAATCCATTATACCACGATATGACGGTCATGGAATACCTCAAGTTCGTGGGGGAAATCCGCGGCCTCCGCGGTGCAATGCTTGCGGGCCGCATTGATGAGATGCTTCTGGTATGCGGCCTTGTCAAAATGACAAAACGCCAAATCGGTAAATTGTCAAAAGGCTACAAACAACGCGCGGGGCTGGCCCAGGCCATGCTTCACAACCCGGACCTGCTCATTCTCGACGAACCCATGAGCGGTCTCGACCCGAACCAGATCATCGAAATTAGGGGCCTTATCAAGAAAATGGGCGAGGAAAAAACCGTTATCTACTGCTCGCACATCCTTTCCGAAGTCGCCGCAACCTGTAATCGCATCCTTATCATCAACGAAGGTTCGATTGTCGCGGCAGGAACGCCCGACGAATTGACTGCCGGCATGTCCAAGACAAGCGGGTATCTCCTCAAGGTAAAGGGCGACAAGGCAGCTCTTCAGGCAAAGCTGTCCGCCATCGAAGGGGTGACCGATGTAAGCGTGCACCAGGCCGGAGAATGGCTTGAGGTTTCCATCACCTCGGGCAAGGAAGATATCGGCGAAAAGATTTACAAATGCATCTTTGAGAACGGCTGGAGCCTGGCGGAACTCAAACGCCATTCCGCGACCCTCGAAGACGTCTTCACACAACTTACAAGGGGTTAAGACCATGCAAAATATAAATGCAATCTTCAAAAAGGAATTCAAGACCTTTTTTCTCTCCCCCATCGCGTACGTGTTTATTACCATTTATCTCGTCTTCACGACATTCATGTTTTTCCATTATTTTTTCCTTAACAACCAAGCGGACATGCGTTCATACTTTGATTTACTACCATGGGTGTTCCTGCTTTTCATCCCAGCAATCACCATGCGGTCGTGGGCAGAAGAAAGGAAAATGAAAACGCTTGAGCTTCTTCTCACATGGCCGGTGAGCGATGTGGAGGTGGTGATGGGCAAGTTTCTCTCCACCTTTGCCCTTCTCGCGATTGTACTTCTTCTTTCCATCACCATTCCTGTCACCATTGCCATTATCGGCCACCCCGACGCGGGACAGATTGTCGGCCAGTACCTGGGCGCCCTTCTCATGGGTGCGGCTTACCTCGCTATCGGCCTCTGGATTTCCTCACTTACGGAAAACCAGATTATTGCTTTCATTATCGGCGCGGTGGCAATTTTTATACTTTTTATCATCAGCACCCCATTTATCACCATGGCGTTACCTTCTATGATTGCTCCCCTCTTTACTTTTGTCGGGCTCGGGAGCCATTTTGAAAGCATCAATCGGGGTGTGATTGACAGCAGGGACATTATCTATTACCTATCCGTTATCGGCTTTTTTCTTTTCTTGAATGTCTGCTCGCTCGGCAGCAGGAAGTGGGAGTAAAACTATGGAATCCAAAAAAATCAGAAACAGCACCAAAATCATCATTTACGCACTCGTCATTCTGGGCTTTATCGGCGTCGTCAATTACCTTTCGACAAAAGTCTTCGTGCGCGCCGACCTCACCGAAAAGAAAATGTACAGCATTTCCAAGGCATCGAAGAAAATCCTTAAAAAGCTCGACGACATCGTGAGCATAAAGGTCTATTTTTCCAAAAACCTGCCGGTAAACGTGCGGACCCTCGAATCCGACGTGCGCGACATGCTGTCGGAATACAAGGCCTATGCCGGCCGGAACCTGCATATCACCTACGAAGATCCTACAAAAAGCGAAGAGGAAAAACGCAAGGTGACGCAGATGGGGATTCCCGAACTGCAGATGCAGACGATCGAAAAAGACAAGCAGCAGGTGGTCAACTGCTTCATGGGCATAGCGGTACTCTACGGCGACAAGAAAGAAGTGATGCCCGTTGTGCAGAACCTTACCAACCTTGAATACGATCTGACACAGGCAATTCAGAAAGTCTCACGGAAGGAAAACCCGAAAATCGGTGTCCTTAAGACCGATTCCCTCCCGTTCATCCCTCCTCAATACCGGCAGCAGATGCCCCCCAATCCCGAGGAGGTTCATGAAAAATTCAAACCGATTTTCGAAAGCCTTGAAAAAAATTACACCGTGGAGACCGTGCAAGGCTCGGACGGAAAGCCCATTGACCCGCAGTTCAAGACACTCATTGTCCCCGGAGGGTCAACTTTTTCAAACCGCACTCTTTTCGAGATTGACCAGTATTTCATGAATGGCGGCAACCTGGTCGTGCTGGCTGACGCAATAAAAATATCGTACCAGTACGGCGCCAATGCCTTTCCGCAGGATCCAGGCATATTGCGGCTCATGGAGCATTACGGCGCTCGGGTGGAGAAGTATCTTGTATGCGACGCGGCCTGCGGCCAGGTCAATATACCGCAGAAGGTCGGGCCGTTCCAGATGAATGTCCCCATGAGTTACCCCTATTTTGTACGGATCATCCCCGACGACCTTAACAAGAGCAACCCTGCCGTCTCCACGCTCAGCGAGATGGTTTTGCCGTGGGCAAGCCCGATCAAAATTCTGGTTTCGGACAAAGACTCTCTTTCAAAGGGTTCCAAGGACACCGGCTCGGTCAAGGCAAGCGTGCTCATCACTACCTCGAAGAAAAGCTGGGTGGTCGGCGGAAGCTGGGACCTCAACCCACAGCAGAAATGGACGGCCCCGGCCGAAGGGTTCAAGCAAAGCAACCTGGCCGTATACCTGAGCGGGAACTTTTCCAGCTACTTTGCCGGAAAGCAAGTGCCGCCCGTAAAGGAACCCGACCTGACCGCGCCGGACTCCTTGAAAAAAATAGCTCTCCTTGCAGACACGACGGCAAAAAGCCGGACAATCGTGCCCAGCAACAAAGGACGCCATCTTGTATTGGTGGGTGAATCGGATTTTCTTACCTCCCAGTTTGCCATGCAGGGCAATGTGACTTTTCTCCTTAATATCGTTGACATGCTTTCCACGGATGACAACCTGATATCCATCCGCACCCGCACCATGGTTGACCGGAGCCTCGCGAAGGACAACCTCAAGGATGGCTCACCGGGGTCCAATTTCATCCGGTACATCAACATTCTGCTCATGCCCGTGCTTGTCATCGTGACCGGGCTTCTTATTTTCTTGAGGCGGCGCGAATTCACCGCCGCTCCCGCATCCACAGACAAAACAGAGGGGAAGGCCAAATGAACACGAAACACCTGCCGCTCCTAGCGATCATTCTTGCCGTGGTCATCGGTATTATCATCGTTGCGAACCATCTGGGCAACTTGCGTCCTTCGGAAAAATCGCTCGCATTCCTCCCGCAGTTTTCCGAATCGGATTGCGGCATGATAAGCGTGCGCGATGTCAAAGATGCCGTTTTTCTGGTTCACAAGGGGAAAGATTGGATGGTTGCAAGCAGGAAACCTGCGGAAAACACGTCTCCCCTTGCTCCTGCAGATTCCCTGCGAAAAGCAAATACGGCATCTGAATATCCTGCCGACAGCGCCATGATACAGATGGCTCTTGACAAACTGAAAGCTATGAAAAAGGACGACCTCATTTCCCAGAACCAGCAGAAGCAGATCGAGCTGGAGGTTGACACCATCCAGGGGACCCGTGTTGACGTGTACAACGATAAACTCGTTCCTGTTCTGTCCTTTTATATCGGCAAAAGCAGCGCGGACTGGAGTTCCAATTTTGTCCGCAGAAGCGGTTCAAACGACGTATATCTTGTTGGCGGGAGCGTCAAATCCGCATTTTTCACAGACAAGACACGCTGGAAAAACAAATCTATCATCAAATTTGACAGAACATTTGCCAAGGGCATAGAGATCGTCAAGAGAGACAGCGCATCCATTCTGCTCTCGCTTACCCCGCCCTTGCCAAAAGACAGCGCGGCAAGACCAACGTGGCATATCGTATCGCCTGTTAAAGACAGCGCAAAAAGTACGGAAGTGGACAAAATCCTTAACGCCATGTCAAATTTCTCGGCATCGGATTTTGAGGAAGATACATCGATATCCGCAGACAGCCTCGGATTTACCAGGCCTTTCTTGCGGGTAACCGTGTCTATGGAAAACGGCGAACAGAAAACGATTATCGTCGGCAACCAAAAAGGTTCCGAAGGCAAGCGATGGGTGCGCACGCCGGACAAACCGGTCACCTTCATAATTTACAAATATAACATTGAAAATCTTGACAGAAGCCTTAACGCCCTGCGTGGCATCGAGGAAAAAAAGCCCCAGCCGCCACAGCCGTCCAAATTGCCGCAAAAGCAGGAAAAGAAAAAGGCCTCTGCAAAAAAGGCCAGGTAACCCTTACTTAAATATGATTGAATGGAAAACTCCCGCTGATACATCGAGGCGGGAGTTTTTTTATTTCTATTTACCAAGAAGGAGTAATCATGTCAACCATCACCTACTTTGAAAAACCAGGCCCTGTCAATACGGAAAAAACTCTCGCTCTTGCCGCAGAACGGGCAAAAGAACTTTCTCTCGCGAATGTCGTGCTTGCCTCGTCGTCGGGAACTACAGCCCTTGCGTCGGCCGGGCTCTTTTCGAAAGGTTCTCTGGTCGTGGTCACCCATTCGACAGGATTCGAGCGTAAGGACATGCAGGAGCTTTTACCCAAGCGCCGCGAAGATCTCGAAAGGCTCGGATGCAGGGTATTAACCTGTCAGCATGCCTTTGGCGGGGTGAACAGGGCGGTGCGCCGCATGCTGCATACCTATCAGCTCGACGAAATCATTGCCTATACGCTGCGGACCATGGGACAGGGATTCAAGGTGTGCCTCGAAATAGCGTGCATGGCCGCGGACGCCGGCCTTGTTTCGGTAAAAAAAGAAGTCATGTGCATTGCGGGGACAGGGACGGGAGCGGACACGGCCGTGGTATTGACGGCTGCAAATGCCCAGGGGTTCTTCGAGCTCAAGGTCCACGAAATCGTCTGCAAACCAAGGCTGTGATTGATTAAAGCCCTATAAAAAAATAAGACGGCCGGATGACCGGCCGTCTTTATGGAGCGGGAGACGAGCATCGAACTCGCAACCTTCACCTTGGGAAGGTACGTGTTTCCGCTTAATTTTTTCTGTCGCCATTTTCATTTATACCTTAAATCATGCACTTACAGAGAGTGTCTGTGGTTTGAATTGTAAAATATTTCCCAGGGTGTCCGTAAGGAGTCCGTGTTTCTTGCCGACAACCAGGTCCGCGGCCTCGTTCTTGTCCTCGATCCCTATAATCTCGTAGTACGTCCGCATGACGGCCTCCGTCGATCCCATGATGTCGGAAACAACTCCGCTTGATACTCCACTGTGAAGATACTTGGAAACGGTATTATGCCGCAACTGGCGAAACTTTATCGCGTCCGGTAAGCCAAGCGCCCGCCGAACCTTCCGCCAATTTGTAGACACGTAGTTCGAAAGCATCTTATGGAAAACAAGCTCCTGGGTCTTGCCTATGATTTCAATCCTCGGAAAAACCCACTTACTCCCGCTTGACAATATCCAATTGAAGTACGGGAGAAGCATTTCCGGGACCGGCAGATCACGCGCCTCGCCGTTTTTGGTTTGGTCCGCCCGAAGGTGAATTTTCCGGGCAACCAGGTCAACCTGGTCTATGGTCAAATCATACAATTCCCAACATCTGCAAGGCACGCATTCTTTAAAGATCATCACGGCCTGCACCGATCGGGGAAGGTCCTTTCGGATCTCCTGCAGGGCCGCATCCGGAATACCCATCTTCTTGGGCTTTTTAATTTTCCGGTGTTTCAGCTCTGCCACGGCGCCGCATGGAACTTTACAATGGTTAAAAGCCGCCTTTAGCGTCACGATATAAGCGTCCAAGTATGACGCCGAGCAGTTCTTCACGTTAGCAATCACCTCAGCCTGGCGTTGAACAAGAAAATTCTCGATGTCCTGGACCGTGAGTTCGCCGGGGCTCGGATCCTGACCTTTTAAGGGGATCCGCTTCGAGCCGAGCCCGGCCTTGAGCTGAGTAATGAGCTGCACACCGAACCGGTTTCGATATCGGGACGTGAACTTGTAGCGCGTCTCGACGTAATGGTCAAGTACTTCAGAAACAGTTTCAAATGTCAAAGAGCAATTTTGGCGAGCAAGTATCGACCTGTGGATCCGATCACGCTCCGCTCGCGCCTGGCGAATGTCTCCATGTACCAGGACGCGCCGGCGCGGGAGCAAGTCATTAATATGCACGTTGACGCGATAAAGGTTCGTGTCGACGCGCCATATCGCAGGCTCGACGCGCTTGCCGTTATTCTTGTACCCCATGTCTCTTCCTTCCGGGGAAGAGATGCATTCGGTATTAAATAAATTTGTTTGCATAACCGATGTCAATTTCTATTCGTCAAATTGCCCGAATTTATTCCCTGCAAGACACGCGCCGCATTGAAAACGACTTTTCGGACCGGCGTCGCCACCATGAGATGCCGGTATTTCTGCGGGTTGTGCCGGACCTCACTCTCGGACGCAAATCCAAGCGCGACAAACTCGCGGACAGACATCCCCCGCGGTACCGCGACCAGGCCCTGCTCGGCAAGGAGCTGCACTGCGGCGCCCAGATCCTGCTCGGCCGGCTGCTGCAACGGGGTTTTATCGACAGTGTTCATAACTCTTTTTTTTCTTCCGGAGTGATCCGATCAACCAGGGCCTTCATGCGCTCCACTATTTTCGAATTTTGTGTGTTTTCACATTTCAGGACCGATACGATCTCGCTCAATCGCTCCCAAAGGTTCGGCAATAATTGAAGATCATCATCTTCAAGCCGGCATAAAACGCCAAGGAGGGTAGAATACGCATCCAGCCTTTCCTCTCCCGATAACGTATAGATCAAAAGTGCCATTTCGGTGAACGTTCCCTTAAAACGGCCGGATGAAAGACATACCTCAAATTCCAGCATTGCACTCGGATCGAGTTTTCTTTCCAGCATTATTTTTTATCCTTCAGCGCCGCGGCCATATTCGCCGCGAAGAGTTTTTCGTAATTCTCCTGGACGTGTTTTTCGACTTGCTTCCGGAATTCAAAGCGAGGCTTGATCTTGACAAGCGGTTCGAGCCGGAATAAGGTCGTTAAAGGCAACCTTCCCGGACCTGTTCTGACCACGACCGATTGTTTTCCACCAGAATTGATAAGGAACGGTCTATTCTTCGAGCCGCGCCCCTTACGGCGCCTGGTCCCTGACGTGGCAAGGAGCCCCGCAGGTGTAAACTTCTTTTTGAAGGCTCCGGATGCGGTTCGCGCTCCCATCGCATCGAGAGCTTTCTGGGGAACCCCAAGCCGATGACCTTTACCCCTCTTGATGCCGCCAAGTTCCTGCAGTGTCATTCGCGGATCGATATCCTTGACAATGGCCGTACATGAACCCGTGCTGAGAACATCCTTTTTCTCTGCGCGCTCGATCCGCACTCCCATCTGTTCCCACCTCGACCGCAGGTGAAAACGGTTCGGCATATCGAAACGGATCGCTGCGGCCGCGCCCCAAGCCAATTGCGTCGCTGTCTTAGCAAGGACAAAGGGAAATTGTGTCTTCTCTATTGCGGTTAGCTCGCTGAGCGTTTTGTTAACGTCAATCTTGACGTATGCGGATTGCGGCATGATTAAGCCTCCTTCGTAGGTGATGTCGAGTCCACCGGGGCCACAGCGTCGGGTCCGGCAGCGGCGGCCGTCTCACTGGATTCCTTCGGCATCGGTCGAAGTCCGTCGTAGAATGCTTCTGTGCATTCCGCGAGAAGAGCGGCCTGGTCTGCCTTCGTCCCGCCGGTCACGGTCCGCCCCTCGTGTTTAATAGATTTTCGCATTTGAAAACTCCTGTAGAATTTTTTTAATTTCCACCATGAGCAAATCGGAAACGATCTTATCATCGGAAATGGTTTCGATCCACTTCACCAGGTCCGCTTTCGTGACCGGTGTGCCAGCATCCAGATTATTAATGAGCGCGGTGATTTGGGTTTTATATTCGCCGGCGACGAGGGCGGACAGTCGGCTCGGAATCGAGAGCATGCTGGATTGAATTTGGTGTCCGATATTTGCGAAGGCAGTATTCAAGCGGTCGACCGGCACCAACCGGCCGGCGGACGTTTCGAAGTCGAGGCGTGTTTGTTTTGCGCGATACTCCTCCTGCATGGCGCGCGATGCAAGATAAGCGCTACTCGGCTTGGCAGAATCCGCGGCGCCGGCGGATCCGCTGTCCGGTTGTGGTGCGCGAGCGTTGCCTGTTTTTTTTCCGCCGCGCTTCGAGGCCCGGGCCTCCTGGCGCCGCTCACGGCGAGTCGGCGTGGTCTTTTTTCTCAGGTCCGTGTTTTGAGTCCATGCAGCATCCGCGACATCGCTATCGATAAATAGAAACGTCCGCCGGCCGCGCTGCTCAGTCCGACAAACCGTGATGCGGCCGTTCTTCAACGCCTTTTGGCAGGCGGCACGCGAGACGCCTTTGTGTTTCGAATATTGCTCCATGCTCATTTCTGGCACAACGCCTCCTTTGTCGCAACCCGCCAGCACGGGGGAAAATTTTCTGATCTGGTTGCGATACCAATTAAAGCGGAAAATTGCTCAATAATAATTGATGTTCCTTTTTTCATAAGAGCGCTTAATAATAGTTGCACGAAAACCAACCCCGTTTTATATGGCATATAATAAACGTCGCCCCCCACCAGCCCGAAAATGGCTGGCGAACTTGATGGCCTGTGCGGTTACCCGTGATTGACGTCGCTGGAAGAACCTAGCACTGGGGGTACCCCCACCCACCCCCTGCAAATAGCGCCAATTTCGGCATGTACTGATAAGGATCACCTGTTCTTGAATGGGGGTGTCTACAATTTTCGCCATTTGTAGACACCTGTAGACACCTTTGTAGACACTAACAGTAGACAGATAACCCCTTATTATATATATATTTATAATAAATATATATAGGTGTCTACATGTTTTTGTGTGTAATGCCTCATGTGCGCGTTGATGGGTATGTGTAATTAAATATTTAATTATTGTAATTATGGGTATATATAGCTCTTTTATTGGCAAAATCTTGTAGACAGTGACCCCTTTTTGTTGTATCGTTTTGTGTGATATGAGCTTGCCTGTCAACAGTAAGTGTCTACAAAGGTGTCTACACGCCATTAAAATTTGTAGACTTGTAGACAGTGCCCATCTATATAAGTAATTATTTTTCATCAAAAAATACCGCCCAAGGAATGATAAGCGCCCGATGGCGACTTCCAGCAAAAGGTGTTGCAGTTGTGGTGCGAATATCTTTGTCGAGCCTTTGAAGCGTCCGGCCGTAGCTGATTTTCCATGGGGTCGGTGACAACATTTTTTTTATAACCGGATGGGCCATGGCCACAAGAATATCGTTCGATTTTAAATCCAGTTTTATTCCAGTCCGGCGCAAAACGCCGTCCGCTTCCAGCAGGCTAACGTCCGGATCAACGAGTTCTTCGGATTCCACGAAAAGCGATGAATTGCAACAGGTGCGCAGTAGCTGGGCAACAGTGCGGCTGCGCCTCGAATCCGTTTCAATTGAAAATGTTTGAATGAATTTCAGGAGGTCGCGCTCGTCGGATGAATTTCCCACTTCGATCTGTTCTTCCCAGTTTTGCCCTTCCGTCCATTTCGAGGCGAATTCGGCGGTAATCTCATTGTCGGACGTGAGACTGAACGCCCCGGCAAGCAGCGCCCCCAGCCGGTCCCCGGAGCGCCGGTTGTGCAATTTTTTTCCAACCGCAAGCTCGAAAGCATCGATGTTTTGCTGGATTATAGGGATCATTTTAATCACGCGCAGCCTGAACGCAGCGCAATATTCGGGCGTGAGTGTTTCCTTTACTTCCGCTTTGAGCCTGTCGAAATGCTGATCGGCGGTCAATCCGGGCCGGTCAAACGGCTCTTCCAGGAACACAACCGAAACCCGCGTTTCGTCGGCATGCTGGTATAAATTGACGCCAACGCTGCTCATAAAAAATGGGCTGCGGGCCTGAAAAATTACAGGCTGATGGTTTTGCCCGCCCTTAGCGATTGGAGCGCTCGTTTCAGAAAACGCCATGCGCGCAAACCCAAGAATGTTTTGTACACGATCAAGCGCCGCCTGATCGGCGCCTTCAAATTCATCAATCAAAATCGCCAGAGCGTTATTTCCCATGGTCTGACGAAGTGCCGCCTCAGTGACATTGGCCGAAAACGGCAACGCAAAATCTCCGAGAACCGGCTTTAAAATTTCCTCCATCACCCATGTTTTCCCGGCGCCCGGCTTCGCAGTCAACCAGAGGTGCGGCCGATGCTTCAGAGCACCACCAATAATGGCCATGACACACCACCCGGCGAACAACTTCGCGTGCTCGGGCTTTTTCCAATTCAGAGAATCAACGATTTTTTGAAATCGGTTCGCGGTGTGCTTGTCAAGCGGGGGAATGTTGAGATGATCGATTTTTTTGGCCGCTTGATAGGTATATCGACTCTGAAAATCAAACAGGTTCACTTCTTGGCCGTCAACGAGCAGCCGGTCACCAAGATGCAGAACACAGCGTCCCTTATCTAGCCAGGCACCGAGGCCGCGCTGCTGGAATGGGTCGTATACCCCTATGCGCTCGCATATGCGCAGCAAGGTGTTTGCTGCCGACTTCCAGGAAATGCCGTTTGTCCCGGAAAAATTACGCTCCCAGTAGCGCAAAGGCGCAAGAACCTGAAGCTCGCCGGCTGTATGTTGTGCCATTTTAACCGGGCGCACTTGCTTCCAACCCTGCGTCATATAATAGCAAAAATCGCCGTTGTATCCCAGACACCGAAAGGGCATATCGAGCGGATTAGGGGCAACTGTTTCGGGATCGCCGTATCCTGGCGCAGGCATGCGAGCGCGCTCCAAATCCTGCTCGTCCATCAAGAACGCAGTCGGGAGCGCGGTCGTCTCGAGCGCCGGAAAAGCGTCGCCAAGATCGAATTCGTTTGTCAATGGCTTTTCATTCATTCAAAGGCTCATCCTGATCGAGTTGCTCTGGATATCCTAAAATGAAATCAAAGGTGTTCCGCCGTAGGTCTTCTGATTCGCGCAAAAATTCAAGGGCTTCGCGTGCGTCCGCGTCCGACAAGGCAAGCATCCGGTCCGCGATCGCTCTCGGGATCTCCATGCCATATTCATCTTCTGTATCGTCAACGCGAATGTCCCCGTTGACGGTTCGGACAAAAAAGCACCTGAGTTTTGTGCTGTAACCGCTTTTTTCAACGGGCGGCCAATAGATGCATCGGTTGAATTTGCCCTCGTTAAATTTTTTATGCCCTCTAGAATCCTTGTCGAAAAAGAGGTCTTGAGGCCCGAGTTTATTGCAGGCCTGACGAATATAGTTATTTGCGCGGTCTCGTCCGCCCTTTGATCGCTGGTATGATCCGTCAGGATCGAGCTGCTGCCATGAGAAATCGTCGAGGGAGCCGATGCAAAACAAGTTACCGTTCGCTTCAAGGAACATGCGGCTGTCATGCTCAAGACCCCTAGGTGTAATGGTGCCCATGTTCTGCCTCGGGATTTACCGCCGGTGCCTGTTCGGAATTCCACTTTGCAAATATTATTCGGCATTTTTCCTCAAAATCGGCAGGCGCTGGTTGATAACCGTTTATGATCCTGAAAATCCATTGGTAACTCGCTGGGTATTCCTGCGCTAGGTCACGCATGCTATGACCGAACAATCCGAGTTCTACTTTTATATGGTGATGAATACCTTCAACCATGACAGGCTCCTGGAATTGATTGTTCGACTTTAATATGCCATAAACATTTCTTCCTGTCAATAGCCCTGCTTCCGATTTGTCGGAGGAATAACTTCGGAGAAATAAAAAAAAGCAGCCCTTTTATAGGAGAGCCGCCTTTGTTAAAATGCTCCGAAGTTTTTCTAATCGGAGGATATATATACCTGTATTTTGGGCCGTCCTCGAGGTTTTTGAAACTGTGCACGGTTCTTGAATGTCGTCAGGAAGGCGGGCAATGTGTACCATCTGTCGCTGCGAACAAATAATATTTTCTGCTTTTCAGTGTTTTCTTTCCAGTTGTAATAATCCTCGGCCGCCTTCATCATGGTTTTAACATCCATGCTGGGGCCACCCTTTTTAAAAATCTCGTCAGGTAATAAATATTTGCGCGCTGCACCGATTTTATCAGAAGGTAGAGATTCACATGCATAGTCTACAAAATAGAATTGACCGCCCTTTCCCTTTTTGCCAGATATCGGCCTCTCGGCTCGTTCTTCAATTTCGGCCCCGGAAACGGCTCTTTCAGTAGATATGATGGCCTTTTCGTTATTCGGCTTTGCTTTTACCCTCCCTAATTCCGCCATGAACGCCGGATCATTCAGGCATTTCAGCGCCCTCGAAAACGTTGTTTTGTCAATCTCTCCGCTTAAAATTTGAGCGAAGGGGTTTGGAAAAATGAATAATCCTTGAGTATCAACCCGAGCATGCGTCGAAATGAGCGGCAGTAAATGGTCGTATGGTCTGGTTTTAATCTGTGTCGTTTCCCGCGGCGCCGCGTCCACGTGGTATAGTTGCCCCTCGCCGCTTGCTTTTAAATCTTTCTTTGGGTCGTATTCCGATGATGTCGGCACCAAATAAAAAACCGCTCCGAAGAACCGGCCGTCTAGCCATAGGAATTCTTTAAATGTTTCGAGCAATGGCGCATAATGCCATGGCCACAAAGCCTCGATAATCTCTTCGAGGTTGTCTCCGGATAGCGCTTCCGTGAAATGCCTGAGAAAACTTCGCCATATCTGCAGGCGGATAGTGGGTTCGTGTTCTGTGAGCTCCTCAAAGCCCGCCAGGCACGTCAACGGGATTGGCTTCGTACCCTTCGGGTCAAACGATGGATCGTGCAGGACCAGGTGATACGACCGCTTTTCGTCTGGTTTTTCTAGGATGCTAGTGATCGGCATGCGATCTCCCCTTCCGTTAAGGGTTCCGTATTGAAGGGACCAAGGGGCTGTTCTCACGGAGAAGAACGCGGCGGCCGGCCGCTGCCCCCTGGCATTTCGAATATACAACTCGACTAATTAACTTTTGAAGGTAATTGTAATTTTCGTGCGCTTGACGAATTCAATGTTTTTCCGGCTCTTCAGTTCGCGGTATTCATGCAATGCCGAAGATAGTCTTTTAAAAGATTCACGCCCTATTTTTTTAATTGCCCTTGAAATGTTCTGCCGAAGGGCATGATCACTGATTCCAATTGTTTTTTTTATTTCATCTCTTCCGATACCAAATATGTTTGTTGCGGCGATTTCGTTTACAGCAGCGTCCCGCAACTCCTCGACAAGCGCGTTCCAGATGCGCTCCGGGAGAACGCCACTAAATGCCGGATCGCCGATAACCATTCTTAAAAATCCGGGCGCCAGGTCGAGAGTGTATTTCCCCCTCAAGCATGTACCGTTTTTCAAGGCGTCCTCTATCTCGTTCAAAGAGAAGCCATATTCCCGGACCAGATCAACCTCTGAGAATCGAAATGCCTGACGGGCCGCGGCGGCTGGCCTTCGGTGGGGAGTTCGCGGAGTTCAATCATGAATGCACATATCCTTTCAAATGGCGATACCGGCGGAACGCCCGCAGCTCATCGGCAGCTGCAGGCGGACCAGGCCGGGGGAGGTTTAGCCCCGGCCGCCGGCAGTGTCACAGTATCGGCTTGAGTATTTCCTCCAGCTTGTCAAACTGCCACTGAAGCCCGACGTACTGGGACTCATCCATGTACTGACTGCAAAGCATTCCGACGCCGTATACGACGGCGCTCATGACATGCATCGCCTTCTGCAGCTCATCAACGTCGACCCCTTGCTTCGTCTGATTAGCCGGTGATTTCTTTCCTGCATTTTTCGTCTTCACGATAGTACTCCTTTTTGTGGAGGTCAATAGACCAGATTGGTCTCGATCGGCGCCATTGACATCCTCAGCGCCGGCCAGGCGCTCAATCTCCGCGCGCAGTTCGGCATTTGTGAAACCTTCGCCATATACTTTGACAACTGCAGCCCGGTCGTTTATCTCCATGAGGCCCCGAACAAAATTGCAGAGGCTTTGGGATACAGAATCTGAGAGGTTGTCCTGGAAAAGCCCCCCGTCGGAGGCTCTGTCTCGTATTATTTCTCGGATCCTATCTTGTGCCCACGCTACTTCCGGATGCGTGAATTGAAGCGCCTTTTTTTCCTGCTCTGTCGCGTACTCCAGATTTTCTTCATTCATGTGGTGCCTCCCTGGTTAATAATTCAATTTCGGAGCGTACTTGTGCACTGTACGACATCGATGCGCCAGCACTGAGCAGCTGCGCCCTCTGCGCCTGAATGACCGCCTGCAGCTCCCGGATCCTCGCGGCCTGCCGGTCCACCTGCAGGGCAAGCGCGTTGCGTTCATCGCGGACTGCGAGCCAAGTCTCGTACAGGATCGGCCGGCGCGTGGACCAGGCCGGGTTTATTGTGGAAGAATTCATATTTCCTCCCCGTAGGCGTTTTTTACGATATCAACGAAAACCGATTCGTCAATATCGTTTACCCGGAGCGCAGTCGTTGCCTCAATGAATTCTTTGACTGCATCGCTATTTTTTAGAATATGGAGTATGGCCGCTTTCGGGAAAAGGAGTTCCCGGAGCTGTACCGCGGCAAGGGTAAAGGCGTGGGCCTGAGCGGGAATTTTTGAGGGCGAATCGTGATGGCCATCGTCGGCATTGCGGGCGTCTGGCGGAATCGGGTATATTGTTTCGTGTGCCACTTTAACCGCCTTTTGGTTAGGGTGCATGATTGCCCTTGCTTGCATTCGTAGTGCAGGCAGGGGTTTTATTTTTTCAAATCCCTGTCAATTAATCTTCTGATGTAATTTGAGAAGTCGCCCTCCTTCCCGATTTTCTTGATAATTTTACTCCAAACCTCGATCGATAACCGTATTGCTTTTAAAATTGTTCCTTTGCTATCTGGGCCGCCTACTGGGTCCCTGTGCCCTCGTGCTTCGGATCGATTTCCCTTGGGTGCCATGTTATTCCCTTTCATTTGTTATACGTTATACAATTGAATATACCGCCATTTGTTAATAATGTCAATATCTTTATTGTTTTATTTTTTCCGGCACCATTCAGCAGGTCCGCTCGTGCATGCTGCCTTTCACTGGTTCCCGGTGGGCACCGGTGACAATAGACGCAAGTCCGCGCATGCGTGCTGACTGCGCGTAATTTGCGCGTAAAATTGTTTTTATCCGAGGATGCGCTGGAAGGACCCGACTAGGGCGGGCTGGGAGCCTGCTCGAGCAGGTGCGGGGATCGCCGGCGCACCTGAGGGATCCGGCGCCCAGGGACCAGCTTGAGCGGCGCAATGAGCCGGCACGAGCGGCGAAGGCCCGGAGCGTGGTTTTATTTGGGTATCAGGTTTTCATTTGTGAATCGGGGATTTTTTCGAGGTATCGAGAGCGCGCGGGTCGTGATTGCGGGTCGTGATTGCGGTTCGTCCGCTGGTATGGCGGCTGTTTTACATTCTCTCGAGCATTTCTTGGTAGTCATTTAAGGAAATGTTCAACAGGCGAAGGTTGTTTCTGACAACGAAGACAGGTAAGTCCCCACCGTGAATAGGTACGATGATAGGACGCTTGAGGCCGGCCCGGTGAAAAACCTTATGACTCCCTTTTTGCCGGACGTATACGCACCCGACATACCGTAAAAAACGTTCAAATTCTTGGGGAGTTATCTGACCGAGTTTACCCATGAAAGTTATGCCATGGCGGCATGAGGAATATCGACGCTATCCTGGCCGACTACAACGGGCGGAAACCAACCATTTTTTCGGGTTTTTGTCCAGCCGCACGATTCGAGCACTTCCTTTAACGTACCCATAGAAAGGCATTCTTCAATAAAGATACCCAGCGCCTCTTCAAAGTTTGCTTTTGCCTCAAGCACCGTGCGCCCGCAAGATGATAAATCAATGGCAGGAGAATATGCAATAAACGACTTTTCCTCCTTCATAAAAAGCACAGGGACTTTAGCCTCAATATGTATTTTTTTCATTTTTTTACCCGGTAATTCCATTCATTACCCCTTTTCTGTAGCCTATAAATTATATCCCGACCGGCGGGGATTAGCAAGGTTTTTGTGGTTTGCGCCGGTAATGACTACCGGAGAATATTCGTTCTCGCCTGCCGGATATTTTCCTTCACGGTCACCGCCGCCGGCGCATTCCCTCAAACCACATCATAAACAGCAAGCAGGCCCCGGCATGCGCCAGGTGCGGAAGACCACTCTCCGGATCCCTGGCCTCCCCGGAGCGCCAGGCTACCAAATGCCGCATCAATGCAGCGAAATACCGGTTCTTGCCGTCCGGCGTCTGTTTCCAGCCCACCCCGCTGTACTTCCTGGCGCCGTAGGTCAAAACGTTCACGATCTGCCCCACCTGGTCGAACGGCAAGAGGTCCCATGCGGGCTTGCCGTGGTCGTGCTTTGTTTTGTCGCCGCGTTTCATGTGTGCTCCGGTACCGTGACCATCAATTCAGGGGGACATATCGGCAGGGGATGCCTGGTCATCCCCTTGGTGCGCCCAAAGGGCGATCCGGTTCCTGCGGCAGGCCCGCGGCCCCGCCACGTGCGAATTTAAGGGTTTCCGCAGCATAGCCTGGCGAAGTCTCTTTCGGCCTGTTCGATGGTCAACCAGTACCAGGCGAAACTATGCCTACGCTTCATTTTCGGCTCTCCCCCGTTTTCGCGCTGGCGGGCCTCTGCGCCCCGTCCGAGACCGTAGACATCAATTTTTCGCCAGCCTGTCTATTTAACACGTTTTAAGTATGGTTTTTGGGGTTCCCTGGACATCCTGGGGGCTTTTTGAAGTGAATTGCACCCGGCCGCGCCAGGGGTAAAGAGGACAAAGCAAATCAGTGCAGTTGTTCGGGTCCTCTTCCCAGCCCTGGCATTCCGTGCAAAAGGCCCGGATCGCCTTCAGCTTGGATAGCTTTTCAAGGGTGACGGTACCGCCCCCCTTGGAGCGCATGGTATGGGAAACAATCGCTGCCATAAAAATCCTTTAAAAAGAGATCGAGTTCAACCCGGTACCGCGGCCGGGGATCCCCGCGGCCGTCAGCATGCCGTACACTTCACACGTTTGAGCCTTCGCACGATCGCCTTTTCTTTTGCTGCCAGGGCCCGCTGCGCGCGTCTCTTCCGGCGCTCGATTGTTTGCAGCCCCACGTTCCAAACCATTATCGCTTGAGCCACAGAGATATGGTGTTTGTCCATTGTTTTGCGGACAGCGAGAATAACAGAGTTGATCGCGTCGGATTTGCCAGCCATAAGACCCCCATGGTGAAGGTTACTGTGCCGGCTGCAACTTGCGAACCAGGGCGCCGGTCCGCCCGATCTCGATCAAGGGCGCGCCCTGGCGACTCGCCGGCAGGATCCGGCCGAGGACATCGAACGTCCCGCCGGAGCGGCGCGCCGGCATCGATGACGGTACCGGGCGACAATTCGATATCGCCATGCTCGGCACCGCAGACAGCCATTTAAGTAAGCCCTCCTCGTAGAAAGCGTGGCTACCGAAGCCGTTACTGTTTGGAATCTTAATGATGTGGCTTTTGATTATGATCGTATCCAGACCCGGCTGCATCAAATAAACGTTTTCTGTACTCTCGGGTACCGCCAGCATATTTTTCCCCCAAGCCCACAGCATGCCGTCGCCGCCGGTCTGAATAGTAAGGAATCCCGATTGCTTATAGGTGATAAAAATTGTATCCGTAGCAGGGCGGGCATAGTAGGGATCCACACCCCTATTCACCAGAAAACGGAGCTGAGGGGGATCGATTAGCCGCTTCGCATAGTAATTAATTTCAACGCGGCCCGTATCGGAAGGCCATACAAGCGAGGTTGTGCAAATCCACGCGAAAAAACGGCAAGAGTCCGCTTCGAGTCTGAGAGTATAAAAATGGCTGTATACCGAATCGATCTTCGCGCCGGCAGCGCCAGGCGAGAGTCGCAGAACCAGGATGAACACCATTGCAATGATCGTTTTCATTTTAACCCCTTTTCTTCTTGAAGGTTTTTACCCCCGGCAGACAATTGATGGACCGGGAACTCAGGCATGGCGGCATGCGTCGGGTCAGGACCGGGCCCGCCCTGCATCATGTTTTTTATCTTTTCCAGGATAATAGGCCGGCGCTTATTCACCTTTCCTTCTGATATCCCGAGCTCGCGCGCGATCGCGGCAACGGGGAGCTTATTCTTGCCCAGAATTCCGAATGAAAATTTTATAATTTTCTGATTTGTCTCTGAAAATTGCCCTAAGGCTTTCATGAACGCCGCCCACTGCGATTTTGCCTCAGCGCGACGGTCCGTGGGTACCTGTCCAGGATCCACATACCGCTCGCTGAATAATCTTATTTTGTCGAAGCCCACCGGTAAATCAAACGGAATATTCACTTTCTGAAGTTGCTGAAAAGTCAGCAAATCGTCGGCACTGAGCTTAAATTTCTCGACAAGATCCTCGTCGCTTGGATAATTGCCGAACCTCACAAAATGGTCCGCCTCGTATCTTCTTATCTGGGCCGCAAGTTTCGAGACGGCGCGAGGAACCTCATAAGGAAATTTTAACTTATTAATCACTCCAAACATCGCGAGATGGATATTCTTGCGGGCAAAACTGATCAGCTTAAAACCGCGCTCCGGATCGAAATTCTTCACCGCCCGATATAATCCTTCATTTCCAGCGCATACCAAATCGTCTCTCGGGACCCCGAATCTTTTAAGGGTGCCGGCCACGAAAACCACGAACGGCATATTTGCCCGCAAGAGCAGTTCTAGCGCTCGCTCATTGCCCGCCCGCGCAAGGCGCGCGACGTTCCGTTCGGTCCACGCCGAGAGCGGCCGCGCTCGGTGCACACCGGCAGGAAAGAGCTCCTGGACCGTGTATGGAGGCCGGCGGGATCCGGCGCTGGGGGAATCAGTCTGCATAATATGGCGGCTCCTTCGGTTTTTCGGCGGGTTTCGGATTGAGCCGGTCAACCTGTTTTCTTATTCCGCCAAAAATTTGATCGAGACCGCGAATTTGTACGATGCCACGAATTTTCTCTGCCAAATTCGAACCGATTTCCGGTAACTTTGGTATTTTAATAAGCACTCCGCGCCTCCTTTTTTTTATGAATGTCCAGCGACCCGGCGGCCGCCGGACATTTCGTTAATCCGTCACCATTGACGCATATCCTAAATCGAGATTGAGCTCGACCGGGGCGCCGCTGGTTTTCTTCTCGATCTTCGCCCCTCTGGGAATGTTACTGAAATCGACGGAGAGCGCGACTTTTGACGTTTGCGAGGTATTATTATTCGTGGTCCTTACCTGGCTTGCGCTCGGGGGAATCAATTTTGCCCCCGAAGGAATGGAGGCGTTTTCATTGTATAAATCGTTCACCATTTTAACGCGCTGCGCCACATCATTTTCCGGCAGGTCGATACCGAATGATTTTACCTTTTTCTCAGCCTCCCTGAGCTCGGGGGAATCTTCAATTTTTCCTTTTTCAGTCAACGATTTCACATACAGGTTTTGCAGATTTCCGAGAGCTTTGGTCTTTGATTCCTTGACGGTGCTGATAGATACCGGGCCTTGCATTGCTTTCTTGAGGTTTGCATATTTGCTTTCCAATCCGTAAATTGCAATTCCCAAAGCCGCTACCGCTAAAGTCGCCAGGCCGATTGGCGAGGTGACAAATGCAAAGCTGAGCGCGCCTATGGCTGTAGCCAGGGAGTATATGGCTGGAACAACGGTGAACGTAAATGCCGTCGCCAGGATAACAAAAGCCGTTTTTGTCGGGCCAAGGTACTCGACCACACCCTTGAAGAATTCCAGGATCGGCTTCAAATCCTCCCAGAGTTCCTGCGCCGCTTCGATCAATTTTCCGATGCGCGCCGGCAGGCCTTCCGCAAACCGCTTGGCAAAGGCCTGTATCTGGGGTCGGTAAACGACGACCAAGTCCTGCAATTTCTGCATCCACTGGCTGAATATCGGCATCAACTCGACACCTACGATATTGCGGACCCCCATTAGTGCCATCTTTGTTTGTTTCAAGGAATCCGCAAACTTCCCGGATTTATCAGCGCCGTCTTCGGTGAAGGTCCCAAATTTCTCGGCCTGACCCATGGTCTTTTCCAGCTCTTCGCGGCCGCCCTTGAACATTTTCACCATATCAACGCCGCCTCTTCCAAACAGGGTCTTCGCAACACGGTTGCGCATATTCGGGTCGCCGAGTTTATTCATGGCGGCGGCAAGATCGAGTATAATATCCTTCGCAGAACGTGTTTTACCGGTATTGATATCTTTCAAATGAATGCCGAGTGCTTTAAATGCAGGTAATGCGGGACCGGTATTTGCAGCCGCCTCCGCTATGTTGGTACCGAAAATCTTCATGTGTATATTGAAGCTTTCCATATCGATATCGGCCATGCCCGCGGCATATTGCAGTTGCTGCAGCGCGCCAATGGGAATGCCAAGCACATAGGCGAAGTTTTTAAGATCATGCCCCGCCTGCGCGGATCCGTTCACCAGGGCGAATAAGCCCGCCCCCGCTCCGATACCGACCGCTCCGAGCTTCATTGCCAGACCACTCACTGAACTAACAACATTCCCGATTGAATCTTTTACTCTGGAAAGAGCAGATCCGATGCGCTCGAAACCCGCCGCCTTCCCTAGTCTGCCGAGGTGACCTTGCAGATCGGAAAGCGGCTTGGTCATTTGCCGGACACGCGAATTAAACAACTGCAGCGGTGCCGTGAACTTGTCAACCCCTATAATCGCTACCCTGATCGGACTTAAAGCCATAATGATTCCTCTCTATTCCTGCTTTTTAAATTTATTCCTGCTTGTCCAAAAACTTATTTGCTTGCCTCATCCAGAGATGGATGTCCTCACCGGTAAACTCATCCATTTCTGAGGGCTGGAAATGGAACATGAAAGCGAAGATGCCTATGCAATCTTCCCAGGCATCGGGGAAGGCACTAAAAAACGGTCCACCTCCTCGGATATGGTATTCAGGTCCTCAAGGGACAGCTCGTCTATTACCGAAGGCGGTTGACAGGTTAAACGACCGATGATAATCATCGTTTTGTCCGTTTCCGGAGTGCCAATCGGGATGTTTTTGAGGTCCTTCGCCTTAAGGCCGCGAGGGATCTTGATCTCTTTGATCGTGTCGTCACCGTACGGAATCGGGTTCTTGAGTGTGATCGTGATCGGGAATTCCATGACTATCTCCTTTGTTAAAGTTTTATTGAAAATCCCCGCACGGGGTAACGGTCATCGCCGAACCCTGGTAAGTGTCGGCTTTAATCGAGGGCTGTGCGGGTGTTTCCGGAAAGGTATCCTGGTGTATGCGCTGCAGGACAGCTGCGCTCGGCCAGGGCCTCACCGGGGTTTACCTTTCATTCTCCTGCCGATAAAACAAGCGCTTCTGGATAACCGTAAGTTGAATCGTATGCCTCGCGATCCTCCTTGCTGAGGCTGTCGTACTGCTTTTGAAACATGGCCCGGAGTTCGGCTTTAGTCTCATTGACTTTCAGTTCTTTTGTTTTCCGCTCTCCGTTTACCTGGGGGCCCAGAAGTATAATGGTCGATGGGTCCCCCTTTTTTTCGGCGCTCATTCGGCTGTACATCTGCGCGGTATCAACCTGGATTTTTTCGCCGCTGACCGCGTCGGTCACTTCGAGATGGATTCGTGGCATGCATGGTCCTTTCTGTGAATGGTTTGTAATGTTTCGATTTTTAATTATTCTCAGCCCGTATTACTTGCGTCCGGAGTTCACCGCCGCGACTGCTGCGTCAATCTCTGCATCTGTCGGCCCCTTTAAAGCCTCGACATGGTTTGTCACAAGCAGAGACGCCACGGCACCCTTATCGGCGTTCGGTCGTTTCAATTCGCGCACAATGATCCCCGGTACGCCCGGATCGTCCGGATATGCGTCGGCCAAACCCACAATTTCCGCGACACTATATGCTTCAGCTTCCAGGCCGCTTTTAAATCCCTCGGAGTGCCCCGAGTCGTATCCGGCCTTCTTACCTTCCTCATACCCCGCGAGCCTCCCCTCCTCATGAATCGAATCGTATACCGCCACGTTCTCTTTTTTCAGTTCGGCCGCGGTCACCGCGCGCGCTGCCGGGAACGGCGCGAAAATCGTTTTTCCCCCGGCCAGGTCTGCGAGGACACCCTCAAAGGATCCTACGGCGTCTACCATGCCGGCATCGACGGCGCCCTGGCCTACAATCGTTCCGCCGCGGCCGTATTTCTCGACAACGGTTTCCCGAGACGTTCCGCGATTGCGGGCGATCTTGGCCACAAACACCTGAGCCATGTCATCAACGATTTTCTGTATCTGACCTCGGCCTGCGTCCGTCAGAACGTCCGGCCGCTTGCCCGGTGAAAGACTCGAAACGATCTCGATATTTTTTACACCTTCCTTTTTGTCGCGCTCGCGGGTGTCGAGATATCCCGCAACGACGCCGATACAGCCTGCTTCTGAAGTCGCGGAAAGAACAATTTTCGATGTTGCGGACGCAATCCAGTAAGCAGCTGAGGCCATGTCGCCGACTCCATAGGAAACAATAGGCTTCACTGCTCGGGCGTTGTAAATCATGTCTGCGAGTTCGCTGACACCGGTCACCTCCCCGCCAGGGCTGTCGATATTCAGGATAAGGCCTTTCACGCTTTCGTCAGTCATGACCGCCTGCAGGTCCTTCGCCAGGAGTTCCACCGAGGTGCCGCCGGATATCCAGGTGAACATGTTTGCCCTGGGGAAAATCGGCCCCACAATCTTAATTATGGCGATTCCGTCTCGAATCTCGGCGCGCCTGGTCCCCTGCAGAGGTTGCGCGTCCTTCGCAGCAATTGCATCCTTCCCTGTGCCTTCGTCCTGAAAGTCAACCTGGGCGGATGCCGCATCACGGAAGCGGCCATCGGCCATTCCGCGCGCCGCGATATCGGTCATTGTCCGCAACATCTCCGGCCGTATTGCCCAGCGATGCGCCAGGATCCAGCTCATCACGTTGTTTGTTTGCATTTTAAGACCTCTTTCTATGTTTAATTTCTGTGGTAATTTTCTATGGTAATTTTCTACGGATAACTGTTTTTTATAATATTATTCGTTGACCAATATGAATTCGGCGTGAGCCGGAAGCTGGTTTCCGCCAGAGCAGATGACAGCGGCGTCTCCCTGGTACGTCGTTGCTCGCGCTTTGACACTTCCGAAAATTGCTGACAAAAGAGGGTTCGGAACATCCACGCCGTTGACGGTAACCAGCATATCCGTTCCCTTAATTATCACTGTGAATACAGAGAACCCGGTTCCCCAGTATACTGAATCCCCGACCTTGCTTATCCCTACCCGAAACGGCAGACACGGATGCTCGACGATTTCCACGTGTGGGTCCAAGGTGCTTGGAGTGCCGTCAACGGGAATGTTCCATCCCGCAGCCGCAAACATCGAGTATATGAACTGAATGCTTTGCCCACGGTTCCAAGTCGAGCCCACCCTCGGGTATTTCTTCGCCTGCAGGCGCGCCTGGCGTTCCGCGTCTGAATCCTGTCCAGGGATAATTCCGTATTCCTCTTCCCAGTCGGGCAGCGTTTCTGTTGCCGTGAGGGTGAACGCTTCGAGCAGCAGGGCCACAACCCTGGCATGCAGGAGGTCGAGCTCGTTAGAAAAAATATTCAAGAGACTCGATAGCGTTGACCCGATCCGGGCGGTCCATGCGCGGCCTCGCGGGAGGAGCGATTTCAACATTTGTAAATAATCCACAATTTAGTCCTTTCGTTTGCCGGGCCGCTCAGAGCGTCGGCTGGTGAAAAATTATGCCGTCCCCGCCGGCGTTTGATGAGCCAACCCCGCTCTTTATCCCCCCGGCAGCAACGCCGTCCGGTTCCGCAGTTGTGGCGCCCGTCGGCAGTGCCTCTGGCCGCTCCGGATCCCCGCGCATCCACTCAGGCAAGAGCACCCATCGGTAAGTGCGCTGCACGATCCCGTATATGGTGAGCAGCGAGAAGCAAAAAAAACCTAAAGCCGCAAATAGCGCACAGTCCACAAGATGAAACGCCTTTATTGACAACCGGCGAACCATCCGCCTAATGGCGTTCGGAAGGTATCCGAGCAGAAAGAGCACTAAGAAAAATCCCGCGATCGCGATGACCGCAAACGTCCGGATCGATACCCCCACAAACGAGACCGGGTTCACCGGCCGGCCGCTCAGGACCAGGCGCGAGGCGTCGGCATCCATGCGGGCGATGATTTCAGATAATGTTGGTCTTGAAAATGTCATCGAGTTTCCTTTCAGTAAAAAAAAGCCGGCGGAAGAGGCCCGATCACCAGAGGGTCGCTGGTGTCCACGTGGGCCCGAGCCCCCGGACGCGAGGGAATTCATAACCCCGCCCGCCGGCACGTTTGTTTTCATTTAAAGCGACACCTTTTTATAGGCATCCGAAGCAGACGACTGTCCACGATCTACCTTCCATAACTTTACAAAGAAAAAATATGTGTCCCTTATGAGCGCTTTCTTTTTGTCCAGGGGTGTCATCAATTTCGGAATACTTACAAGCGCACCATCCTTATCATCGGCACGCACTCCGGCGTCTGGCCATCCATCGAAACCCAAACCAAGATCGAGCCGTTTATCATGGATATTTCGCACTGTTTCCGCAAGGACCGCAGCGCGCTCGTTATAAGCATCATACAGAACGAAAAGATCGTATTGCCCGAGCTGCTCTTCGGCAACCTTGAGGGCTTCCACGGCGCGCGCCGAGAAGGTGCCGCACTCGCCTATGACCCGCACCAGGCCCGCCTGCAGCTCCTTCACGCGCGGCTCTTCGCGCTCGAGCTGTTCAAGCTGCTTCTCCACGCCTTCGGCTTCCTTGTCCTTCTCGTCGATCATGAACTTTTGCCGCTGGTCGCGCAGCTCGGAGTATTGCTTGTCAATTTCGGCGAGGCGCTTCTCGGTGTCGCCCTGCCGGGAGATGCATTTTATACGCTCTTTTTCAATGCGCTCAATTTCTTTTACGGCATCATCCCGGCGCTTGGTGAGTTCCTTTCGGGGTGGTAACAGATCAACGAATTTCGGCATGAGAAACCTCCTTCAGAACAATTAATGTTGAAATAAAAAAAAGGCCGAAGCGCGCGAAGCGCCCCGGCCTGAATGCATCTGGTTCCCGCTTTTTAAGGTTTTGGGAGTCCGTAAGGAGTCCGTGAACATGCACATTCGTGCATATTCCTGCATACGTCTCATCAATAATAGAATGGGCCCGGTTTTGGGCCTTTTACACAATCTCCCTATGTAAGACGTTGATTTAAGAAAGAAATTGGAGAGAAGAAAAAAAAGCGGGAGAGGAGCATCGAACTCCCAACCTTCACCTTGGGAAGGTGACACTCTACCGTTGAGTTACTCCCGCATTAAATAACGGATTAAAGATAAGTGTTATCGCCTTTTAATGTCAACACTTTCCCTTGTACGATATACCGGCTATAGAGTATTTTACAAGGCGCAACAGAAGACTCTAAGGGATTACGTTTCAACGCCTTTACGCAATCTATAGCAGCCCGGATTGAAAGACCCCGCAGCACCATACCAGGTTAAAAAAAGGACCCTGCCTCATGGCCGGTAAAATTTCCATGAAAAACGGCATTCTCCTTGTGCCGGATTCGCCTGTTGTCCCTTTTATCGAGGGTGACGGCATCGGGCCCGACATCTGGCGCGCCGCAAAGTATGTGCTTGACATGGCGGTAAAGAAAGCCTATGGTGGCTCACGCGCCATCGCCTGGCAGGAAGTGCTGGCAGGTGAAAAGGCCTTTACAAAGACAAAAAGCTGGCTGCCGCAGGAAACGCTCGACGCGTTTACCGAATATCGCGTGGGCATCAAGGGCCCACTCACCACCCCCGTCGGCGGCGGGATACGGTCACTCAATGTGGCACTCCGCCAGATCCTTGATTTATACGTGTGCCAGCGGCCGGTCCGGTACCTGCCCGGTGTTCCCTCCCCTGTCAAACATCCTGAAAAGGTTGACATGGTGGTGTTCCGCGAAAACACCGAGGACGTGTACAGCGGCAAGGAACTGGAGCAGGGTAACGACAAGACAAAAAAACTTATCTCCTTCCTTAAACAGGAATTCGCGTGGAATATCCGCGAAGATTCGGGCATCGGCATCAAGCCGATTTCCACGTTCGGTTCAAAGAGGCTCGTGCGCGCGGCCATCGCCTGGGCGCTGGCAAACGGCCGTAAAAGCGTGACCCTGGTGCATAAGGGCAATATACAGAAATTTACCGAAGGTGCCTTCTGCCGGTGGGGGTACGAAGTAGCTAAAGAAGAATTCGGGGACAAAACCGTTTCATGGGCGGAATGCAGGGGAAACGTTCCCGCGGGAAAGCTGCTCATCAAAGACGCCATCGCCGACATCTTCTTCCAACAGTCCATCACCCGCGCCGAGGAATTCGACGTGATCGCTACCATGAACCTGAACGGAGACTACATTTCCGATGCGCTGGCTGCGCAGGTCGGCGGCATTGGAATTGCGCCGGGAGCGAACATCAACTATGCGAGCGGGCACGCCATATTCGAGGCAACGCACGGCACCGCGCCGAAATACGCCAACCTGGACAAAGTAAACCCGACATCCCTGATACTTTCCGGTGAGATGATGCTTCGATATTTGCGATGGACAGAGGCCGCCGACCTCATTATCAAGGGGATCGAAAACGCCATAAAGAAGCGTACAGTAACCTACGATTTCGCCCGGCTCATGGACAATTCCAAAGAAGTGTCCTGTTCCGAATTCGGAAATATCATCGTTAAGGAAATGTAAATGCCGTTCCGGTGTTGATCGCGGAGCACGTACATATTAGTTTTAATGGATAGAAATTCAGCCTGTAAGGATGTTTTTAATATGTCTGTTGTCCTTGCCATCGTGGGAATCCTGTTGCTCATTGTTGCAATGCTCATTGCCGTCAGAATAGGCATGAACAAGGGCAGGCCAGAAGAAGAGACCCCCTCGCCCATGATCCACGGCAGCGGAATTTACTCCATTATACGGCGCAGCCCCCGTGAAAACATCGGTGATTACAAGCCTTCTCAGGAAGAAATCCGCAAATATCTTTTTGATAAAAACGTAAATATAAGATTGAGTTCGTCTGAAAAAGAGAGGATTATTGCTTCCTGGAACCAGCAGATGGAAGCGAATATCTGTGAAATCGAGGCAGGCGACAAGGAAGGCAGTGAGTTCTATTACTTTGATTTCAAATGGGACGACCCTGTATGCTCCAGGATCATTCAAAAGGGCAGGTTTGTCACCAGGGAACAGATTTTCCAGTACCCTCAGGTCATTCCTCCGCTTCATCTCGGATGCGGGTGCAAGCTATGCAAGTATCAGGAGAAAGACAAGTTGCGGGAAACAACCGAAATCAGTATTCTTCCGCTTTTCCGCAGCAGGGAAATAGTGCCTCTGCCGGAGTGGAAAGAGATTGTTGCAATTGAGACTCCTTCAAAAACCAGTCCTCCTGAGGGCGTTTAAAGGAATCGATGAGTTATTATATCCCTGCAGAGGGATTGTTTGGGCCGCCCTTGAATCCACGGCACACCATTTTGCAATCCAGAATATCCGGACAGTGGAACCGGCCGGCATTACAGGCTGCCATGCGGGGAAAAAGGCCCTTGCTCAGGCAAACATGCAATAAAGCAATGGAATGAGGTATTCTGCCATGCGATTTTCTACAATAAGACTCCTGACGGGCGCGATCGTGCTTTTCTCTCTTTATTCCTCTGTCCAGGCAGTGGGGCAGTCCGCCGTCATCACTCTTGTTTTTCCTCCGGGCGCAAGGGCCACCGGTCTCGGTGAAGCGTTTGTCGGCGTTGCGGATGACGCCAATGCCACCTTTTTCAACCCGGCCGGACTTGGCCAGGACCCGCTTTCCAATGCCTGGAAAACCTATTCCATGGAAAACGGCCTGCAGCTCACGGCAATTGCGGCAAAAAGAAGAAGAGACTTCGGCATGGGAGATAAAATCTGGGCCGGTACCAACCGCGGCATCCTCCAGTTTAACGGCAAGGCGTGGATTGCCTATGAACGCCACCTTATCGTCCAGGGCGACAACCTGCAGAGTGTGGCGAAGAAATATCTGGCAGTCGACAACGACGAACTCATAAGCCGGGCAATCACCGTGCTCAAAAATGCCAACGGCATCGAGGTGAACCGGACAAAGGCGCTCGAAGAATATCTCCGCAGGGAAATAAGCGATTCCATCATGAAGGCCAAGAATTATACCGCGGGTGACCTTGCCGCCGAGATCATGGCCATGTCGAAATTCGAAAGGACCCCCGCGCAGATCTTTGGGAAAATTGCGGCAAGGGTAGATTCCCTCAAAGCAAGCAAGATGTCCGATGATATCTCCCAGATTCTTTCCAGAAAAGACACACAATTTGAAGAGCTTGTCGAGCTTAAAATCCCTTTTAAAATCGCGGTGGACGATACGGTCAGGGCGCTGCTTCTCGATTCGCTCGACAGGCTCTGGGTGGGCACGCCCCACGGGCTGTGGCGCTACGACGGCGCGGTATGGAAATACTATTCCGAACTCGACGGCATGCCCTCCAACAGCGTGAGGGCCTTGTGCGTGAATCACAGCGGTGACATTGCCGTGGGAACCGATGCAGGTATTGGAATCTTCGCCGACGGAAAATGGAGCAGCTTCGGCGTAGCCAGCGGGCTCCCTGATTCGGTTGTCAATGCAGTGGTGTACGGTAAAAATGACGTGCTTTACGCAGGAACGCCCCACGGCCTTGCCGCTAAAAAAGATTTGTCCTGGACCGTGTTCGATACCAGCAATGGGCTCCTGTGCAACGACGTCACCGCACTCTACATAGACTCAAAAAACAGGCTGTGGGTGGGGGGGCAGAACGGGGTTGCCATATATGACGAGGCTGTGTGGAAACGGTACAAATTCCCCGGCAGCACCGTTTCATCCATCAACGAGCATTCGAATGGGGCGGTCTGGATAGGGACCGACAAGGGCGCAATCACCTACCGCCAGGGAAAAATAAAGACTGATGCAAACGGCAAAACCAGGGAATACCCCCCGGAATGGAAGGTGTACCATTCCAAGAACGCAATAAAGGGCGACGACGTCAAGGGTGTTTCGGTGCAGGGAAACGATGTGTGGCTCGCGACAAAGGAAGCTGTTAACAAATACGACTATGCCGACAGGCAGGTGCTCTTGTTTTACGAACAGCTTCTCCCCGCTTTTAAAATCGCCGACTTGTGGCACGTGTACCTTGCGGGCGTGTACCCCACCGAAGACTGGGGAACCCTCGGAATTTCCGTCAACTTCATCAACTTCGGCCTTAACCAGATGACGGACGAACAAGGAAGGGAAATTGCCCAGTTCAGGTCGTGGGAGGGCGTGTTCGGTTTGTCGTACGGGCTGCTGCTCGCCCAGGATTTTTCCGCGGGCATCAACATCAAATACGCGCACAGCGCGCTCGCGCCGGGCTACAATGGATCCAGCGATGAAGGGGTCGGACGCACTTTCGCGATTGACGCGGCCATTTTGAAACGGAACCTGTTCATCAGAAATTTCGACGTGGGGTTCCACCTTCAGAACATGGGGCCTTCCATTTTTTACATTTCGCGTGAAGAGCAGGATCCCATCCCCTTTACGGTCCACCTCGGTCTTTCGTACAAGGCGGTGCAGACCCCTTTTCTTGATCTCAGGCTCCTTCTTGACATCGACAGGGAAATCGTCAAGAATTATCCGGACAAGCCCCCCGATCCTTTCTACACGGCAATATGGACCGGACTTCTTCACGATACGACCACCACGCTGCGGCAGAAATTTGAGGAAGTCAACCTCCATGCGGGTATGGAGCTCTGGTACGCCAACCTGCTCGCCTTGCGGCTGGGACACCTCTTTGATTATGCCGGACGGCGTTTTGAGCTCACCGTCGGCATCGGGATCAAATACGCCAACCTTAACTTCGACTGGTCCTTCATTTATTCTCCTGAAGGATTCATGAAAGGCATTGTCCAGGACGGCAGCACCGGAGCGCGTAACGGCCAGTGGAGGGCTTCATTCATATTCAATTTCTAAGCACGACTTTTTTCCGGCTGGGCAAACCGTATTTTTCACCACCAAGGGGTTGACAAAAGGGTATGAGCCATATTCAACGCGCAGGCGCCCTTGCCTTCCTGGTTGCCGCCTCACTTCTTTTTCAGCAGATATCAGCTTCACCGGGGCCGGCGCTGGCAAAACTCCTTGGTTCGTCGTCCCAGAAACGGCTGCTGGAAACATCGGCCGACCATTCTGGGTCGCTTCTTTTCAAGAAGGCCTCGGGCGACACCGACATTATCCACATCATGGCGATCCGCGTTGAATTTAAAAGCGACACGAACCCCCTTACCACGGGCAACGGCCTTTTCGGCATGCAGGGAGACGCCCCCGAGCAGGGGTATTACAATTCGGACACGGTATACAAATACGACGCGCTCGACCACAAGTTCTCCTACTTCCGCGACCAGCTCGAATTTGTAAAACGGTATTTTTCAACGGTGTCGCGCGGAAGGCTCAAAATTGACTATAGCATCTACCCTCCCACCGACAATGTGCCGATGTATGCGGTAAGCAACCCCATGAGCGTGTATTCCCCGGGTTATAAAATCCCCAAGGAGACCTGGGACAACTATTACGAGCGAAAAACGGTCGGCCTTTTGAAATTCGTGGTTGACGCGATTAAAAGCGCCGACAAGAAAGACGGTCCGTTTGCCGGGTTGAAAATGTCAAACGGCGGCATAGTGGATTCGGCAGGCCATAAAACGGTGTTCATGCTCCTCCATGCCGGTGCGTCGTTTCTCACCGACGGCGGCGCACAAGGCTCGCTTGGCCGCAATTCACCCTCGGACATGATAGACGTTTTTGTTGGGGGCCAATTTTTCCACTTTTTCAAGGACACGCTCAAGCTTGATACCGCCGGCGTCGTGGTGAGGGGCGCCAATGACTCCCTCCTGCTTATCGACGAGATCATGATGTGTTCCGAAACATCAAATCAGGACGGCCTCAATTTCGGCATTCACGGCATCATGGTGAACCAGATCGCCCGCCAGATCGGCATCCCCGACCTGTTTTCAACCTCGAGCGGCATGACCGCCGTAGGCGGGTTCTGTATCATGGACCCATACGGGTATTCCGCAGCCAACGGTTTCATCCCGCCCTGGCCATCGGCGTGGGTACGCGCGTACATGGGCTGGGACACGCCCATGCCCCTGCGGCCCGGCCAGGCAGGCACCGCGCGCTGCAAGGCCGTGAGCGCCGCGCAGCCGGGCGACACCACCATCCTTCTTGTCCCTCTCAACGATCATGAATATTACCTTATAGAAAACAGGCAGCGCAACCTTTCGGGGAACCGTGACGTTTTCAAATGGGACACCGTTGACAGCAAGGACACTATTTTCATTGATCCCTATACGCCGGTGAACCTCTATTCCCGCGCTGTTGTTGATTCCTCGTCAAATGACGGCTCTCATGTGGTTGTTTCGGTGAAAAACTACGATGTCGGCATTCCTGCCTCGGGGCTCCTCGTGTGGCATATCGACGAAAACGTCATACGCGACCGTCTGAAATACGACATGCTCAACGCTGATTCCAATTTCAAGGCGGTGTGCCTGGTGGAGGCGGACGGCATCAACGACCTCGGCATCATGGGCACCGACATCTTTTACCAGCCGGTGTTCGACTTCGGCGGCGCAGAGGACGTGTTCCCCCACTTCACGAAAAGACCCAAGGATTCGGCATTTGTTTACAAAATGGACCAGTGGACAAAGCCGTCGACCCATGCGAATGACGGCGGGCAGACGTTTCTCTCCATGCAGTTCGACACCCTGCCGGCGTCAGGTTCTGCGCTGAATAAACAGCGCATGGAATTCTGCCGGATCTACGATCATTGGGTGCGCGACTATTCCGACAGCGCTTTTATTGTGTCGGTGGCATGGGATTATCTCGTCAAGGGATGGCCCAAGCGCACCATGACCGAAAAAATGTACGATCCCGCTGTTTTCGGGACCGGCAGCGGTAAAAAACTCGCGCTTCTTTCGCAGAGCGGCAGGCTTTATGCTTGGCCGGCAGGCGCAGGCTCCGTGGTGCAAAGGAAGACCGGCATCGTCCCCTATGTCAACACCAGGGGCACAGCCGCCAGCAGCACTGTTTCCAGCGATACCGTTTCCTTTGAACGCGTATCCTTCGATTCGCTCGCGGGAGCGTATACATTTCCCACGGTAATAAACGGAAGGCTCATCATACCTTCCCGCGAAAGACATTTTTTCCTGGTTTCCAGCGCCTCAGATTCGACGATCTCCATAGATTCCACGCCGCAGTTTTCTTGGACACCCTCCACGTACCTGTGCAAACTGCCGGGAAAATCCTGGGTATTGGGCTGTTCAACCGGCGTGGTGCTTATCGGCGATACGGGCAGTTATTCCTCCCCAAAGGATTCCATAAAACTTTCCACGGGTGGCTCCGTATGTGCTGTTGCCGCTTTGCCCGGTTTTCCTGACAGTTTTGTCTGCATCCAGAACAATGACACTCTTTCGCTGTTAAGGATCGGAAGTTCCGCCCCGCTGGTGTCGGTGCATGTCGACAGCGGCATTCCGCCGTTTTCGCTGGTCACCGCGGACCTTAACAAAGACAACATGCCCGAAATAATCGTGAGCGACAGCCGCAAGGGACTATGGGTATACAAAACAGACCTCACGCCCGCAATGGGATGGCAGACCACGCCCAACGAATGGGCGTCGGCCCTTGACACAACGCGCATCCGAAGCAGGCTTCCCCAAAACCTTGCCCCGCCGTCAATTGCCGATGTCAACGGCGACGGGTACCCCGACATCATCGTCGGCGGGATCAGCGGCGTCTATGCCCTGAACTACAAGGGCGTGCCGCTGGCAGGATGGCCCGCCGTCCTCGACAACAGGTTCTTCCGCGGCAACATCACCTGCTCGCCCGTGGTGACCAGGTCCGCCGCAGCAGCGCCTGGGCCGCTCGTCATCTTCAATTCGGCGACGGGTGAAAACGACACCTGGGAAATCGATTCCATCGTGCGCGTGGACAAGAGCACCGGTAAAATCGTATATCTGCGCCAGGACGGGTCAAAAGACAGCCTCGAGGGCGTTTCGGCCGGATTCATAGACTCGTCGCTTGTGTTCGGCGATTCGCTGGTGCTTCCCATCGTGCTGCCGGGCGGATACGTGGACGCGCTTGACAAAAACGGCAAGCGGCCTCTTCACACCATCGGCCCGAACCAGATCCTCTCCTACTGGCCGCTCACCGTGGGCGCGTCCATAGGCACGTCACCGCTTCTCGACGACCTGGACAACGACGGCGCCATCAATCTTGTTTCTGTGGCGCGCAACGGCTGGGTGTACCGGTGGAAACTCGGCAGCAGCGTGATCGGCGATTCCATTGTATGGCAACAGCTCGGCTACAACGGATCGAGGCCGTTCGCCTACCTGGGATCATCGCCGCAAACTGCCCCGGGTGAAAACCGGCCCATCACGTTTTTTACCTATCCCAACCCGACAAACGGCTCCAAGGATGTGGTGTTCAAATACAAATTTTCCGCACCGGCCCGGGATGTCCGCCTCGACGTTTTCACTATTGCCGGGCTCCACGTGCTTTCTAAAACAGGAATTTCGGGCAGCTTTCCGGATTTCAACGAGCTTCCGCCGGTTTCACTCGAGACCTTCGGCCCCGGCATTTACCGGTGCAGGCTCGAAGCAGTGGTGGGCGGCACAAAATATGTCAATACCTGGAAAATGGCGGTTGTAAAGTGACCACCCCTCTTGCTCCGGACAATCGCTTTTGCCATTTTCCTGCGCTTATTCGGTTTCTTCACCACTTTTTTTTTCCAGTATTATTCCTGCTTTGCGCTTCGATCTCCGGTCAGGACATGCCGCCTACAGCCTGGAACGGCTTCGGCACCAGGGTTTACACGATAGAGTGCATGCATTTTTCCATCAATTACACCCAGGGCCTTGAACAGGTCGCCCGCGAGGCAGGCACCATTTTCGAAAACCTTTACGGCGTTTATTCCAAAACCTACGGCATTACACTGCCCGCAAAAACCAAGGTGCTCATTATTGACGGCGAAGTAACGAACGGCCTTGCCGACCCCAACCATAATTTCATCATTCTCTGGCCGCATGACTTCGACATCAACCTGCGCGGCACGCACGACTGGCTCAAGGGGGTCATCGCGCACGAATACGCGCACATTCTCTCCATTACCTCGGGGCTCAAGCTGCCCCCGTTCATTCCGGCAATCCAGATCGGCTATTACAACCATCCTAACGAGCAGTACCGCGTCGAGGCCCTCCATATTTTTCCGGGAGACATCCTGCCCCCGTGGTTTACCGAAGGCATCGCGCAGTACGAAGATTCACGCAAAGGGACCGACTCGTGGGACTCGCACCGCGACATGATCCTCCGCACCCTTGTCGTATCGGGAAAATTGCTTTCGCAGGACCGCATGTTCGAGTTCGCCGGCAACGGTGAAGACCTTGAAAAAACCTACAACCACGGGTTTTCGCTTGTCAAATATATCGCCGACACCTACGGATACGACAAGGTGGCCTCCCTGCTCAGGGAATGCACCCATTTCTTTAGGCTCGATTTCAACGCGGCGGTAAAAAACGTCCTCGGGATATCGGGAAAGCAGCTCTACGACAATTGGAAGCGTTCACTCGAAATAAAATACAGCGACCAGGTAAAAAAACTAGGCAAACAGGTATACGGCAGAAAGATCAACAAAGACGGGTACGACAATTACTGGCCCAAATTCTCGCCGGACGAAAAGAAGGTGTTCTTTATTTCGAACGGCAAGGCGGACTTCTCCTTTTTTTCCATGAGCCTTTATTCGTACAGCCTTGTGGACACCGTCAAAGACGATAAAAAGATAAAGGAAGAAAAAGGCGTTGCCGGTTTCTACTCCATCCACGCCCCGTCGGGCCTCATCGCCTTTACCAGTATGAAATCCGAAAAGTCAACAATGCCTTCCAACAAAGGCGGCGACCGCGCCTTTGATGCGTTTATCGACACCCTGCCTGCCGAAAAGAAAACGTTCAACCCTTTTAAGCGGAAAACGGAGCGCCAGATCACCCGGCGACAGCACGTTTTCGGGGCGGTTTTTTCACCCTCGGGTGACAAACTGGCGATGTCGCGGCGCGATATTGACAAATACTATTTGTGCGTCGCCGACACCGGCGGAAAAAAAATCCAGACGCTGTACCCCGACACTATGCCCGGCGGCCCTGTCCAATCCATCAAGTACATTTACAGCCTCGACTGGTCGGCAGACGGAAGGCACATCGCCATCAGCTATATCGACACCGGGTTCCGCAAAATCGGCATTTACGACACGCTTACCCACCGGTTTGACGTCATGAAGAATGCCGGATACGACGATCGCGATCCCCGGTACAGCGCGGACGGTAAAAACCTTTACTTTTCCTCCGACCGGACCGGAATTTTCAATATATACCGGTACAACTGCGAAACGCATGCGCTGGAGCAACTCACCAATGTTTCCGGCGGCGCGTTTTCGCCCGATGTCTCTAAAGACCAGAAAAAACTCGTGTGCGCCAGCTACGATAAGGATGGTTACGGCATCTACCTCATCGACTCGGTCACTGCCATCGCCCGGTCGCAGGAAGACTCGCTTTTCGCACCACGTCAATCAGCGCCCGTCCCTATAGCGCAATCGGCGGCAAGCGAGGCCCGGCCCTATTCGTATTCCCCTTCGATGTTCATGCTCGCACCGACGTTCATCATGGAGCAGGCCATTCCCGAGATCTACGACGTCTTCAAGGGGCGTTCGGTGTTCAAGGCCGGGGCGATCGGCTATTTCGAAGACCTTCTCGCATCGGTGGGCATGGGCACGCAGATCGGAGCCTACCTGCTCCTCGAACCGGACAAGGTGTTCCAGCTCATTGATTTAAACGAGGGCGGCTGGGGAAGAAAAATAAATTATGACCTCGGTGCATTTGTGTCCACCAAAACGCTTCCGGTTGAATTGTCATCCAATTTCATGCAGCGCCAGATTCCCGGGAGCGATTATTTCTACTATGATGACAATCAGCAGGGCAACGCCATCATGAAACAGCTGAATTACGCGATCATCCTGCGGTATTTCGATTTCATGGTTTCGCATCCCCTATCGGAAGGCCTCAACCTCCACGCCCTTGCGAGTTACAACTGGTACGAGGTTTTTCTGCTCCTTAAAGAAGCATTCGGCGATCCCAGTTATCCGGATCTGTCGTATTATCCCGCCCAGGGATACCGGGTCGGTGCCTTTCTGTCGTTTCTGGCGCCTGAATATGATCAGCGCATGTTCATTTCTCCCCGCGGAATCGCCGCAAAGTTGCAATACAATTTTTGGAACCAGGACCTGCTTAACGAAAAAGGCGTCACCATCGAGAACAATATCCTCAAGGAAAATTACGATGTTTTCAAATACCACGAGGTGAGCGGCACGTTAAAATTCGGCATGACTTCTCCATGGTACGAATACCATGACCTCTATGCCGAGGCAAACGCCACAGCAATCATCCCTCACGAAAAAATCGTCAACGCCATTCTGGGCACGCACCACGGGGTAAAAGACCTTCCCTCCTATTACCAGCCCGTAGAATGGCTCAAGGGGTACACCTTTTTCTTCAAAGATACGCTTAAAAAAGCGGACGCATCGGCCGACTCCGTGATTTTCGACACCGTCCTCGTTACAGGAAACACCGTCGCATCAATCAACCTTTCGTACCGGTTTCCACTCTGGCCCGGCGCGCAGATAGGCAAAAGAATATGGTTCTTGAACATTGACCAGATCTACGGGGCCGTCAACATCTGCGCCGGCGCCGGATGGCAGAGCTTTTCGAACATCCTTCCCTTCCGCAAGGAAGACTGGCTTTCGTCCGCCGGCGGCGAGATCAGGATCAAGGCCAAGTCGTTCGGGATCCCCATGGCCATAGGCCTGCGTTACGATTACGGCTTCAACAAACCCGCGCCCCTCGGTGCCGACCATGTCACCTTTACCCTCGGTTTCGGTTTTGATAACTGGGACCTTATTGACATGCCGGATAATTACATTACTACCTCGACGAAGTAACAAATAAAAAAGGACGTCCGGGTGGACGCCCCTTTTCTGTTGCAGTTGCCAACTCCCTCATCATTTCTTTTCCAGCACCCTCACCATAATAATCCCTTCAATCGCCTTTAACTTTTTAAGGGTGCTTTCGTTAATCACATTGTCAATGTCGATGATATTGTACGCAAGTTCACCCTTGCTTTTGTTAATCATGTCGGCGATATTGATCTTTTCCTCCGCCAGGAGTGAGGTAATCTGGCCAACCATGTTGGGCACGTTCCTGTTGCCCACGAGGATCCTCGCCTTGCCGGAAGGCTCCATTTCGCAGTCCGGGAAATTCACCGAGTTTTTAATGTTCCCAAATTCGAGGAAATTGCGGACCTGGTTCACGGCCATGATGGCGCAGTTGTCTTCCGCCTCGGGCGTGGACGCGCCAAGGTGCGGGATGGGGATCACGCCGTCCAGGGCTACAAGGTCCTGGTCAGGAAAGTCCGTGACATACGACGCGACAATCCCCTCCTTGACGGCCTCCTTGAGGTCTTCGTTCTTGACAAGCCCGCCGCGCGCGAAATTAAGGATCCGCACGCCTTTTTTCATCAGCGCGAACTTGTCCTTGCTGAGCATGCCCTTTGTCTTGTCGTTGAGCGGGACGTGCAGGGTGATGTAATCCGATTTCGCAAGAAGGCTGTCCAGAGAAAGGGCGCGCTTGACGGTGCGGGACAGCTCCCACGCCGCTTCCACCGAAATAATCGGGTCAAAGCCCGTCACTTCCATGCCGAGGGAGACCGCGTCGTTCGCCACTTTCACGCCGATGGCACCCAGACCGATCACGCCAAGCCGCTTTCCCTTGATTTCGGGCCCTTCAAAATTACTTTTGCCCTTTTCGATGAGCTTGGGCACCTCGTCTCCCTTGCCGGCCAGCCCCTTTGCCCAGATTATCCCCTGCACGAGCTTGCGCGAGCAGATAAGCAGACCCGCAATCACGAGCTCCTTGACGCTGTTGGCGTTTGCGCCCGGTGTGTTCATGACCACGATGCCCTTTTGGGAGCATTTGTCTATGGGAATGTTGTTGACGCCCGCACCTGCCCGCGCAATGGCCTTTACGCTCCCGGCCAATTCCATTTCGTGCATGTCGGCACTGCGAACAAGCACGGCATCGGGATTGATTATCTCCGAAGCGATTTCGTAGGCGTCCCGCGGAAAAAGCTCGGTGCCTACCGGGGAAATTTTATTTAATGTCTGGATCTTATTCATTACAAAGCTCCTTTAGTTTATTGCAATTCTTAAAAACACGCCTCATCCCCAGCCCTTCTCCTTTGCAAGGAAAAGGGTGCGGGACATTATTTATTTGCCGCTTCGAACTTCTTGAGAAAATCAACGAGCTTTTTAACACCGTCAACAGGCATCGCGTTATAGATGCTGGCGCGCAGGCCACCCACGCTCCGGTGGCCCTTGAGTTGCACCAGGCCGTTCTGCTTTGCCTCCTTGAGGCATTTCTCGGTAAGCTCGTCGGAAGGAAGCGTAAACGGCACGTTCATGATCGAGCGGTCTTCCTTTGCCGCGGTCCCTTTGAAAAGCCCGGAATTATCAATAAAATCGTACAGTATCTTTGCCTTGTCCTTGTTGATTTTTTCCATTGCCGGCACTCCACCCATTTCAAGCATCCACTCGAACACCAGCTTGGCAATGTATATGCCGTAGGTGGGCGGCGTGTTGTACAAAGACTTTTCCTTGGCATGGATCTCGTAGTTGAACATGGTGGGTGTAATGTCGAGTGCCTTGCCTATCAAGTCTTCGCGTACGATAACCACGCATACGCCCGCAGGTCCGATGTTTTTCTGCGCCCCGGCATAAATAATGCCGAACTTCGTAACGTCCATCACCTCCGAAAGAATATTGGAGGACATGTCCGCCACAAGAGGCACGGAGCCGGTGTCCGGGAAAGCGGCATATTTTGTTCCCTCAATAGTGTTGTTGCTGGTGATGTGGACATAGCTTGCCTGAGGATCGAACCTGTCCTTTGCAACTTTGGGAATATAGCTGAAGTTCTTGTCCTCCGACGTTGCAACGACATTCGCTGTTCCATAACGCTTTGCTTCCGAAATGGCCTTCTTGGACCATGTTCCGGTATTGATAAAATCAGCTTTTCCATTTTTTCCAAGCAGGTTGAGAGGGACCATGGCGAACTGGCTCGACGCTCCACCCTGCAGAAACAGGACTTTATAATTTGCCGGGATGTTCATGAGCGCGCGCAGATGCGCTTCCGCCCCGTTTATGATGGCCTCGTAATCTTTGGAGCGATGGCTCATTTCCATGACAGACATTCCAGTTCCATTGCAATCGAGCATCTCGGCAGCAGCTTTTTTAAGCACCGGCTCCGGCAGAACAGCCGGTCCTGCGGAAAAATTGTACACGCGGGCCATGCGAATCTCCTTCTTTTAAAGGTTTAAATTTTTACTTTACCGAATTTTCTTCAAACGTAAGCAACGTTGACAAGAGCATGCACTCGCCCAGAAGATCTATGTTTCGTATCATAACGCTGTTTTTTAACTTTATAGCCACGGGCGAGAAATTTATAATCCCTTTGATACCGCCATTCATGAGCCTGTCCGCGGTTTCCTGCGCAGCCATTGCCGGAACGGCAATCACGCCGATTTCAATGCCCTTTTTCCGTACAGTCTCCGTGATTTCATACGCAGGAAACAGTTCCAGCGACGTTTTAATTGTTTCCAGCCTGTTGATATTGGAATCAAACCCGGCAACAACGATAAAACCATTCCTGAGCAGATCGTCGTAATTAAGGATCGCGGTGCCAAGCCGTCCCAGCCCCACAACGCAGGTCTTTCTCTTTTTATCCAGTTCCAGGTTGCCGCTGATATGCGTCTTAAGCTTCTGCACTTCATATCCGCCGCCGAAATTCCCCACTTCGCCAAGGTAGCTGATGTCTTTGCGGATGCTGTCCGCCTTATATCCGAGTATTTTTCCAAGCTGGGACGAAGACACGGAGGATTCATTATCCCTTTCGAGCTGCTCAAGAAGACGGTACACGCTCAGGAGCCGGGAAAGGGAAGGTAAGGGGATGTCGTTTTTTTTGTTTTTTGGCATTGAAGTATGGCTTTTATTGCTGTGATTAGTTTCACTGTAATATACAGTATTTTTAAATAACTGTCAACTATTTTCTTGCTATATAATTTATTTTTGGTATTACGAAATGTATAAGCACATGTATATTATTGATATCTAATTACTTAAAAATACTGCTCGGCAAGACAAATATATGCAAATTAGTTGTTAAATATTTCCCTATTTTGTTAACCTTGTTGCTGCTTTGATGTTTTTCAGGCTGATAGACAAGTTAGCCAGACAATAAGACCAGGCGTTAGAAAATGATACGGAAAAACTAAGAACTAGGGGAAAATGTGGTGGAAATGGGGATAAGGAAAAGGGACGGGATGAGGGGATGTTTGCTTTTAAGGAAAGGAATACCTAATTTTAGTTGTTTGTGAGGTACTTGGTGGCTAAAGACAAAGAAAAAATTAAAATGATTCCTAAAAAGAAAATTTTCATTGCGAAAATAACATGGCCATCCTGGCGATGCGAGATAGCAGTATACTTGTTTGTAATTCTGCTTTTTCTTTCAAATGCTAATGCTTCGGAATTTCTTAATTCACGGAGAAGGGCTGTTCTGGATAATTGGAAAAAGGAGATGAAAACTACCTATCCAACTACCGAGGTATTACTCGCAACCCGATATTTCATCCGGGATGTATTAGCCGAAAACCAACAATTTATCATGACAAGCGATGGGTCGTATTGGAATATTTTACGTGCTAAATATGGCGGAAAGCAGCCACATTTAATAAATAAACCCTTAGAAGGATTCTATGATTTTAATTGGTATATTTTCAATGATTTGAAAAATTATCGTGAACTAAAACCGAACAATTTAAAACAATTCTTCACGGATTACCTTGGAATTGTTGACTTGTTTTGTAATAAGATAACCGATTCCACTTTAGTAATTAATTTCTTTGAAACGTACTATACCGACTGGCTAGTTTCTGCCACTTATAACCGGGAATATTTGCCACGGCTGAAACCCGTTCTTAAAAAAGCTATTGCGGACCTTCCCAAAGGAATGCAGAGTATAAACGGCATGCTGGATAGCCTGGAAAGCATTCTCAAACAACCGGAAAAGCACCGTGCCATAATTGATTCCACGATCAAATTTGCAAATAATGGCTTCTTGAAAAGTGCTAAATGTTATTTAACCTTTAATTTGTATTCAGGGAAACAAATTGCAGGTCTTATCAATGCTTTCTACATCGATGATGACTTTCGATATCCCTTAAAGATCGGCAAAGATACTATAGAAATGGGCGTTCTAAAACTGCGGTGCATCGATAATTTGAGTCAGTCCATTGCGGTACCTGGATATTATTTTAAAAAGCAAGTTTTCAATTTCCCCGAAAATCAACCTTATGCATGGAGGGATTTCACTGTTTTTTCAAAGGTACAAGGGATTTTCCTTTTTTAGACTTGTTTGTTTGTGATACTACAATAAAATCTTACTTTGATAACGGAATGGTTTCCCAAAAAGGGTATAATGAATTGATGGCGTATTATTCCTGGCTAAAGACTTCTGATGGTCACGTTTTTGTAAACGCAATAAACAGAATTTGTAAGCCACTTGTGAAATTGAGCTATAACAACTGGCTTGACAATCTTGAAAAATCCCTTCTATTACATGAAGTTGTCGGACATGGCGGAACGTTTATTAATGGAGTTATAAAAGAACCAGATGTTCCAACATTTGAGTATCATGTTGACGCCGAATTTTTTACTTATGTTTTACAATTTATGTACTCACCCATCCAAGGTTTTGACTTGGCCTGTATGTTTTCGCATATGGCCAATCCAGTGTCCTTTTCCAATCAGTATGGCAAAGCCTTTTTAAAAATATGTGATGAACTCTTAATTTCCATAGATACAGATAAAGACTTATCCAACAATCTAAAGAAATGGGCGGGAGCCAATAGTGAAGATACAATTTCAAACCTCATCAAAAACTTTAAAGAATATGAAAATTTAAATTATAGGGAAAGAATTCAATATTGCCTGGTACCATTAGTTTCATTTTTAAATGAATTATCGATAGATAAGAAAAAGTCACTTTTTAATTCTATATACTTTCGAAATACTAAAAAATCGATTCCGGAACCAATAAAAGTTGCCGTTCATTCCAATCAACTGCAATAGAAAAATGCGGTCCCGAACGTTACCCTATAGACTAAATTCCATTTTTTCCTGTTCACTCCCGTGAACACAATCTTCCCCTCCCCCACAATACTCCACATATCAACCATTAAATTCCTTATATATTAGCTATAGACCAATCGGAATGCAGGACAATACCGGCGCAGTCGGCAACGGCGTGTTTTTCATCCGCCTTTCGGCGGACGGAAAAAACCAGTGCGTAAAACGTATCCTGTTTGTCAGGTAATAACTTTCCTGTACTTGGTAAATAGAAAAGGCATCCCGGCAGGATGCCTTTTCTATTAATCTGCTTCTGTTATATAATGCAATGAACTACCCCGAAGCAAGCTTCGAGGTACCTTCACAATACGCCTCACCCCCTTCCCCTCTCCACTTGGTGGAGAGGGGAAGGGGGTGAGGCGAACAAAAGCGGAAGCAAGCTTCGAGAAATTTAACCCATAGCGATTAAAATTATACCATTGCGTCCTCAATGGCTTTTACCATCTGGTCAAACATAAAGGGCTTTTGAATAAAACCGCGTACGCCTTCATTGATAATGCCCTGCGCTTCCCCGTTTATGCTGTAGCCTGACGATAAAACCGTCCTTATTGCCGGATTAACAGCACGCATGGCCATAAATGTTTCTTTCCCGTCCATTTCGGGCATTATCATGTCCATGATGACAAGGTCAATGGATTGCCAGGATTTTTTATAATATTCAACCGCCTTTTTGCCGCTTCCGAATACAACGACTTTATAGCCGAACGAAGCAAGCATTTCCCCGGCCATTTCGCATATCATTTCTTCGTCATCAACAAAAAGGATGTTAAGTTTGCGTTCCGGGGCCTTTATTTTCATGGCAGGCAGATCTTCTGCAACAATGCCCTTAAACGAGGCTGGGAAATACAATTTAACGGTTGTTCCATGCCCCGGTTCGCTGTAAACATTGACTGCGCCTTTGTGGTTTTTCACAATACCATATACCGCGGCAAGCCCCATCCCGGTCCCTTTTCCCTGTGCCTTCGTGGTAAAAAACGGCTCGAAAATATGTTTCTGGGTCTCGGCGTCCATTCCTGTTCCATCGTCGGTGATGCTGATGAGCACATAATCCCCCTGGGGAATCTTGTAGTGCTTGATTTTCGAATAATTGCTGTCAAGATATACCCCTTCTGTCTGAAAAATCAACTCCCCACCATGGGGCATTGCGTCGCGCGCGTTGATCGCGAGGTTGAGAAGGGCGTTCTGGATCTGCGACGGGTCGCACTGGATCGCGGACGGAATTGCATTGAGGCGCTGTTTAATAAAAATCCGCTTGTCTATGGTATGGGAGAGAATTTCAATGACTTCGACGATGATTTTATGCACATCCGTCGCAACAGATAGAATTTTTCCTTTGCGTGAAAATGCCAGCAGCTGGGCAGTCAAATCCGAGGAGCGTTTTGCGGTAAGAAGAATGTTGGCCGCACTGCGGGAAAGCAATTCGTTTTCACCCGCATTCTGGCTCACCAGCTCCGCAAACCCTGAAATTGCGGTAAGCTGGTTGTTGAAATCGTGGGCAATGCCTCCGGCCAGCTGACCTATCGCGTCCATTTTCTGGGCCTGCCGCAGCTGCTGTTCGAGCTTTTGATAATCCGTTATGTCCCGCGCGCTTGACAATGCGCCGGTCACACTGCCTTCGCCGTCCTTAAGAGAGCGGCACCACCATGCAAGCAGTCGCTTTTCGCCATCTTTGCGCCTCTGCAGGCTTTCCACATACACCAGGTTTTCGCTCCCGGCAAACACGGGTTCGACGGTGTTAAAGGTCTCCTGCGCGCCCTCAAAATAGTAGCCAGCATCCTTCCCTACCACATCGTTGCCGAAGAATTCCAGCCCCGCCTTGTTTGCCCAGGTATACACCTTGTTGTTGTCCACCTCCATGATGATATCGGGCACCGCAGAAAGGATTGCGTCATTGCGAAGGGAAAGCGCGCGTAATTCTTCTATAGCAATCATCCTGGCAATTGCATTTCCAAGGTTGCTTGAGATCGATTCAAGCAGGTTTTGCGTTTCCGGCGGAATGTTTTCATGCACATGAGAAGCAAGGTTGAGCATTGCAACTGTTTTTCCCTCATTCTGAATGGGAAGAACCGCCATTGCTTTAAGGTCTTCCCTTTTTTGGGCATCGCTGATAGGAAAGGTCACCATTTCTTCATACCTGTGGAAAACAGGCGTTCCTTTCATGACAAGCCTCGCGTTCGGCGAGTCCGGGCCGAAATAGGAGACTTCTTGTATGACTTCAGGCGTAATGCCCCTATGAATTACAAGATCGAGCGCGCCGGTTTTTTTATCAACAAGGTAAACCCTTCCGCAATCAATCTCTTTGATTTTAAGAACAATATCGAGCATTCGGTTTAACGCAGGGACAAGATGCTCCTCGGAGCCCAGGACTATTCCAATGTCGCGCTGGATTTTAAGCATTGAGCGGCTGTGTTCAAGCTTGTCTTGTGTATAAGTCCGCACCCATTCAAAGAAAAATGCAATAAGCGCGATACAGATGAATATTGCAGGAAACCGCAATTTAAAATCATCGGGATAATGGTGAGGAGCAATTGCATACATGTAAAAGCATTCCATCAGGAAAAATAATGAGGTAAGGGCCAAGGCTGACCGCGTACCTACAAGAAAAAAACACAGCAGCGGCAATGTATACGACCACATTGCCATAAAAGGATTTGCGGTAAAATCGGTAATAAACAGTACGCCGAGCAGGCAGATATACATGTATATGGCAAAATTCAAATTTCCGGTGATGCGTACATGCAGAAACCCGGCGATGATAAATCCAAGCACGATTATATCTTTTAATGCGAGTAGAAAATTACTTCTCGAAAAAGCGATAATTGAGAAGACAGTCAACATGACAATAGCGAAATACGCCAGCGTTATAAGAAGCGGCACTTTCCGGTTGTACTCGGTATCGTCCTCGCGCATTTTATACGATAGTTTTTTACCCAGTACAACGTTGTATAAAATTGGTTTCCATGCCATGCAATATGTCCTGGAAAGAAAACGTAAAATGCATTAATAACTGTTTCAGCCCCTACTACATCTTACCAGAGTAATCAGATAATGTCAAGATGCGAAAAATCGGCATGTTTTGCTGATAAAACAGGAATTTTCAATTGCCGGACAATGTTTCCCCGGCATGCAGGTTTTAATCTCCGCGCAACACCTGTTTGCGGAATTTTCTACTCTTCCTATTACAAACGGCCCATTGTTCGCCTATTCCATTTGCAGACCCTATAATACCATATATTATGTTATTACATCCACAACTGATGATTGCAACCCGGTCATTTTAACAATCCAGTTTTCTTTCAGGGAGCCTGCTATGATTTGGAACAGAGAATACGAGTGCATGAGCAGAAAAAAGCTCATTCTGCTGCAAACAAGACGGCTGCAGAACCTGGTGAGAATGGTCTACAACAACAACGATTTTTACAGAAAAAAAATGGACGGGGCCGGGGTCAAACCTTCGGACATCAAGCACATCTCGGACATCGCCAAGCTCCCGTTCATGACAAAAACCGACATGCGCGATGTATACCCGTACGGGCTTCTTTCCTGCGACGTCAACGAAATCGTTGAAATCCACACGTCAACCGGCACCACCGGCAAACCCGTTGTGGACGCTTACACGAAAAAAGACATCGAGATCTGGTCCGAAGTCATGGCCCGGACGCTTGCCATGGGAGACACCACCGCGAAAGACAGGGTGCAGAACGCCTACGGATACGGTCTTTTCACCGGCGGGCTTGGCGTTCATTACGGCGCAAGGAAAATCGGCGCAATGGTGATCCCCATATCGGGCGGAAACACCAAACGCCAGCTTCAGGTAATGAAGGATTTCGGCACAACAATCCTCACCTGCACACCGTCGTACAGCCTGTACCTTGCCGAGGTCGGTGCCGAGGAAGGGATAGATTTTTCCAAACTCCCGCTTAAAACCGGGCTTTTCGGCGCAGAATTCTGGAGTGAAAACATGCGCAAGGAAATCCAGGAAAAACTCCACATCAAGGCTCTTGACATCTACGGACTCACCGAAATCATCGGGCCGGGCGTGGCGTCCGAATGCGAGCGCCAGAACCTTCTTCACATTTTTGAAGACCATTTTTACCCCGAAATCATCAATCCGGAAACGGGCCAGCCCCTGCCCGACGGCGAAAAGGGCGAGCTGGTCTTCACCACACTCACCAAGGACGGAACACCCGTTATCCGGTACCGCACGCGCGATATCACCTACCTCGACCGCAGCAAGTGCGGCTGCGGCCGCACGTCGGTGCGCATGCACCGCATTCTCGGCCGCACCGACGACATGCTCATCATCCGCGGCGTCAACGTATTTCCCTCACAGATCGAGGACGTGCTCCTGAGAATAGAGGGCGTTGAGCCCCAGTACCAGCTCATCGTCGAGCGGCGCGACAACCTTGACTACCTTGAAGTGCAGGTGGAGGTGAGTGACGCCGTTTTTTCCGACGAAATAAAGAACCTTGAAGCAAAGGAAAAGCAGATCGAAAAGGAACTGCACGAGGTTCTTCTCATCAGCGCCAAGGTGAAACTCGTGGAGCCGAAGACCATCGCGCGCAGCGAGGGCGGCAAGTCAAAGCGAACCATCGACAAACGCGTTATTTAAGACAAAGGAGAACATCCATGAACATCCAGCAGATTTCGGTTTTTCTCGAAAATAAGCCTGGCAGGCTGGCGCACGTTGCCCTGACGCTCAAGGAAAACAAGATCAACATCAGGGCGCTTACCATTGCCGACACGTCTGATTTCGGCATCTTGCGGATGATCGTATCAAAGCCGGAGGCGGCAAACGAGGTGCTTAAAAAGGCCGGCTTCACCGTTAAAATCAACACCGTTATCGCGGTGGAAATTGACGACCGCGAAGGCATCTTTTACGACATCATGAACCTGTGCGACAAGAACGGCCTCAATATAGAGTACACCTACTCCTTTGTCGAGCAGTACAGCAACAAAGCGATCCTGTTTCTGCGTTTCGAAAACGGCGATAAAGCCCTCGAGGTTTTCAAGAAAAACGGGTACAAGCTGTTGACGGACGAGGAAGTTCGAAAAATTTAACCCCGATGTATAGAACTGTCCAAAGCATTGATTTTGAATAGCCCTTTTTTTCAAAACCCTAACAGGAGGAAGAGTATGACCAGACGTTCATGGGCGGCGGTCTTTGCCGCAGCAGTATTGATGATGTGCAGCTTGTCCTTTGCCGCAAAAGACGCCAAGCCGGCCAAGGCCGCGCCTGCTGCTGCCCCGGCCCCGGCACCGGCCGCTGCTCCTGCCGCGGAACCCATTAAAATCGGCGCGATTTTCGCCGTGACGGGTCCGGCGGCCTTTCTCGGCGCGCCTGAACAAAAAACGGCCCAGATGCTTGTTGACGAAATTAACGCCAAAGGCGGCGTCAAGGGACAGAAACTTGTCCTTATCATCAAGGACTCGCAGGGCAGCCCTGAAAAAGCAGTCTCCTTTGCCAAGCAGCTGATTGAGGAGGAAAAAGTGTTCGCCATCATAGGCCCCTCCACCACCGGGGAGACCATGCGGATCAAGTCCATCTGCGACAGCGGCAAGACCATCCTTATTTCGTGCGCGGCCGCCGAAGTCATCGTGAATCCGCTGGCAAAGTATGTTTTCAAGACCCCGCAGAAAGACAGCGACGCGGCGCGCAAAATTTTCATGGCATTGAACAAACTCAAGATAGACAAGATCGCAGTGACGTCGAGCAACACCGGCTTCGGCAAGGCCGGTAAGGAGCAGCTTGAAAAAATCGCTCCCGAGTACAAGGTCACCATCGTCGCGAATGAAGTGTACGAAAAAGAGGCCACCGACCTCACCGGCGTGCTCACCAAGATCAAGGCGGCCGCTCCAGGCGCAATAGTCAACTGGTCCATCGAGGATGCGCAGTCCATTCTCGCCAAGAACATGAAACAGCTCGGTTTCAAAATCCCGCTCTTCCAGAGCCACGGGTTCGGCAATATCAAATACGTGCAGCTCGCAGGCGAAGCGGCCGAAGGCATCATTTTCCCTGCCGGACGACTCCTGATTGCCGGAGTTCTTCCCAAAGACCATCCCCAGAAAACGCTCCTTGAAAAATACAAGAGTGATTATGAAACCAAATATAAGGAAGACGTGAGCACGTTCGGCGGGCATGCCTACGACGCCATCACGATCCTTGCCAAGGCCATCGAGACCGCAGGCGCGGACAAGGAAAAAGTTTGCGCCGCAATTGAGGGCTTCAAGGGGTTTGTGGGAACTGCCGGCGTTTTCAATTTCTCGGCGACCGACCATAACGGTCTTGACATAAACGCATTTGAGATGCTTACGGTCAAGGGCGGAAAATTCGTCGTGTATACGAATTAATCAGGAATCTAATCTAACCCCTTCTCTCCTGTGGGAGAAGGGGTTTGTTTTATCAAAACCTGCATTTAAGAGTACAGAATGTCATTTGACCTGATCCTCCAATATTTACTCTCCGGTATAACAAGCGGCAGCATTTACGCGATCGTGGCCATCGGGTTCAACATCATTTACAACACGACCGGCATCATCAATTTCGCGCAGGGCGAATTTGTTATGCTGGGCGGCATGACAGCAATCTCGCTCTCCCCTTTTATGCCCCTGCCGGCCGCGATTGCCTGCGCCGTCATCATTACGGCCATTGTCGGTGCGCTGGTCGAACTGCTGTTCATCCGCTGGCTTAAAAGCCCTTCGGTGCTGCGGATGATCATCATTACAATCGGCGTTTCGATCATACTAAGGGAAGCGGCGCTCCATATCTGGGACGAAAAGGTAAGGGCTCTGCGATATTTTACCGGCAACGAATGTTCATCCATCTCAATTTTCGGCGCCTATATCTCACCGCAGGTGCTATGGGTGCTCGGTGCATGCGGCGCCATGGTGGTTCTCCTGTCCCTGTTCTTCAGATATACCCTCACCGGCCGCTCCATGCGCGCCTGCTCGGCCAACCGCGTTGCCGCGGTTTTGTGCGGGATAAGCGTGAAAAACATGGTGACATTTTCCTTCATGCTGAGCGCAGCCATCGGCGCGATTGCCGGGTGCGTTATTTCTCCCCTTACCCAAACCCATTACGATTGCGGCACCCCCCTTGCCATCAAGGGGTTCACCGTGGCCATTCTGGGCGGGCTGGGCAACAGCACCGCCGCCGTGGCCGCCGGATTGCTATTGGGTATCATCGAGGCCTTCAGCATAAGCATATTGCCGGTCGCGTACAAGGACGTCATCGCCATCATGATACTGCTTGCAATTCTGTTTTTCAAACCAGCCGGCCTTTTCGGCAGCCGGGAAGCAGGGGCGCTTAAGGAATTCTGACATGTCCAACATTAAACGATACCTTCCGCTTCTTGTTATTGCCGGGCTCGTGATCGGCATCCAGCTGCTTGTCACGCTCACCGGCCAGAAATTTTATCTTACCCAGCTCACCATGTCAGCCTATTACACTATCGTTATAATAGGCCTGTGCATGCTCATGGGATACGCGGGCCAGATTTCACTCGGGCACGCGGGTTTTTTTGCCATCGGCGGATACGTATCTGCCGCACTTACCACTGCAGACTTCTATCCTTTAGCGCATAGCTGCATTGGAGGCCTGCTGGTTAAAATCGGGTGGATGAGCCTGGGCAAAGATCCTTATGGGGCAACTATCGCCAATATCAACCCATGGCTGGCCTTTTTTGCCGCCATAGCCGTCACCATCGTCATCGCCTACCTAATCGGCATGCCTGTTCTGCGCCTTAAAGGCCATTACCTTGCCATGGCAACGCTGGGATTCGGGTCCATCATTTACAAATTCGTACTCGGCACCAGAGTGTTCGGCGGCGCGGACGGTATTTCGAATGTCCCGGCATTCGGCCTGACTGCCGGCCTCAGCGTAAGCGGAAGCATGAACGCCCGCGTTTCCAATTATTACATAGCATGGTTTCTTGTGCTTCTTGCGGCCCTGCTCATGCACAATCTTGTCAATTCGCGCGCCGGGCGCGCACTCCGCTCCATCCACGGCAACGAGGAAGCGGCTGCGGCAATGGGCATAGACACGGCGCGATACAAGCTCAACCTGTTTGTCGTCAGCGCGGTATTCGCGGCGGTCGCCGGAATTTTTCTCACGCATTACAACGGCGGCATCGGTCCGTCAGAGGCGTCCATAATGAAATCGGTGCGCTATGTTGCGATCGTGGCCATGGGCGGAATGTCGAACCTTTGGGGGGCGATCCTTGCCAGCGTGACGCTCAACTTCCTCTCGCTGCGAGGGTACTTCGGGTCATATGATGAGGCCGTTTTCGGGAGTATTCTTGTATTGGTCATGCTTTTTGCGCCAAACGGGATATTAATGAAAGTGGATTGGTTGAAAAGAAAATTAAAAAAATAATATCCCGGGGGAGAGGTTTCTCCCCCGACCTCGACCTGCTTTGCAGTTCTCGGCACTCCCCTCTCCTGGGTGCGACCGGGTACCTGCAGCAGCAAGATGCATACATCCTCTGGGCGCACCCGCGGGGATTTGTTAAGAGGAAATAAACAATGAATCTTATTTTAAGAATGTAATTTTTAAACGTAGAAATAAACAAAATTAAATTTTAATGTATTCATAATAACCGGTGTATTAAAAGTTTAGTAAATTCACGGAGGGGAGATCAAATTCGAGCGTTAGGCCGGACTGGAGTGGTGCGCAAGAGCGCATTGCCGGCCGACCCGAGCATAGCGAGGGAAACGCCCGCACCCTATCTCAAGAATTACCTATTATGGCATTACTAGAAATAAAACAATTAAACAAACACTTCGGCGGGCTCCACGCCGTCAACGACGTTTCATTTTCTGTAGAGCAGGGAATGATTAAGGGCCTCATCGGGCCCAACGGCGCCGGAAAGACCACGCTGTTCAACCTTGTTTCAGGCTCGATAAAGCCTGATTCCGGCACTGTCAATTTCAACGGGAAGCCTATCCACAACCTTGCGCCGCATACAATAGCGTCATGCGGCATCATGCGCACGTTCCAGAATATCAAGCTCTTTGCGAAAATGACCGTTCTCGAAAACGTCATGATCGGCAGACACATAAGGAGCAGGGCCGGCATGATGAGCGGGATATTGCGTCTTCCCCATTCGTGGAAAGAGGAAAAAAACATACGCGAACGCTCGCTTGCCATGCTCGACCTGCTTGGCGTGTCGCACCTTGCGCACGCCGACGCATTGAGCCTCGCCTTTGGCCAGCAGCGGCACGTGGAGCTCGCCCGCGCGCTGGCGGGCGAACCCGTGCTGCTCCTTCTCGACGAACCTGCCGCAGGCCTTAACATACAGGAAACAGGGCACCTTGGCGAGACGATACGGAAAATCCGGGACACCGGCGTCACCATCCTGCTTGTCGAGCACGACATGTCGCTTGTCATGGACATTTCCGACGAGATTTGCGTGCTGTCGTTCGGCCAGATGATCGCCCAGGGCAAACCGCGCGACATCCAGAAAAACGCGGAAGTGGTGAGGGTTTACCTGGGAGACGAAAATGCTTAAGATCAGAAGCCTGGAATCGGGATATGCCAAGCTCCGCGTGCTCAAGAGCGTTTCGCTCCATGTGGCCCCGGGCGAGATTGTGGGCATCATAGGCGCAAACGGCGCGGGAAAAACAACCCTGCTCAACACGATCGCCGGCGTTATCAGGCCGTGGTCGGGCGAAATCGTTTTTAACAGGGCTTCCCTTTCCGGCATCCCGGCGCATAATGTCGTTTCTCGCGGGTGCGTGCTTGTTCCCGAAGGAAGACAGCTTTTTGCGCCGATGACCGTGGAGGAAAACCTGGTCCTCGGCGCGTATACGCAGTATAAAAAGCGCGCGGGCGCCGCTGTCAAAGACGAATTGCAGCGTGTTTTTAATTTGTTTCCGATTCTCAAACAGCGAAGCGCGCAGCTCGCCGGAACGCTTTCCGGCGGCGAACAGCAGATGCTCGCCATCGGCAGGGCGCTCATGGCAAAGCCGTTATTTATCATGCTCGATGAGCCGTCCATGGGACTCGCCCCGCTGGTGGTGAAGGATATCCTCGCCACCATAAGCAGGCTGCGCGATGCGGGCAGCACAATACTCGTGGTGGAACAGAATTCAAAAGCGGTCCTCGGCATCGCGGACCGCGGCTATGTGATGGAAACAGGCTCAATCGTGCTGGAAGGTTCCGCGCAGGAACTGTTGAACAATACAGAAGTCCAGCGCGCCTACCTGGGCAAGGATTATCAGAAGATCAATGAGTGAATAAGCCCCTCCATCTCCCCGGGGGAGCGATTTCTGATTGTGCCCCCACAGGGGGTTAGAGGGTGAAAAAAGGAGGCAGCATGACCACCGACAACCGCCGCTTCGAAACAATGTCCCGCGACGATCTCGCTCAGCTTCAGATCGAGAAACTGCAGACCACGCTCAACCGGGTGTACCGCAACGTGGCGTTCTACAAGCACGCGCTTGACGCCAGAAAGATCATCATCGAAAATATCCGCTCGCTCAGGGACATGAAAGACCTCCCCTTTACAACAAAGGAAAACCTGCGCACAAGCTATCCTTACGATATGTTCGCGCTTCCCTTGCGCGACATCGTGCGCATCCATGCAAGCTCCGGCACCACGGGCAAGCCAATCGTGGTTGGCTATTCAAAGAACGACATCCTGCACTGGTCCGACCTTGTCGCCCGGCAGCTTTCGTGGGCCGGCATCACCGAACACGACGTGGTGCAGATAGGATTTTCGTACAGTCTCTTTACCGGCGGGCTTGGGTTTCATTTCGGCGCGGAAAAAATCGGCGCTTCGGTGATTCCGGCCTCCACGCACGGCAACATGCGCGACCAGGTCACCATCATGAAAGACTTCCAAACCACCACGCTTATTTGCGCGCCGTCAACCGCGCTCGCGCTGGCGCGGATGATGCGGTCCATGGAGGTCCGTCCCGAACAGATGCACCTCAAACGCGGCATTTTCGGGTCCGAACCGTGGAGCGAAACCGTGCGCAAGGAAATTGAAGAAACGTTCCGCATCACCGCGTATGACAGCTATGGTATGAGCGAGATCATGGGGCCGGGCGTTGCCGGCGAATGCGAAAAAAGAAACGGCCTTCACGTGAGCGAAGACCATTTTATCGTTGAAGTCATCAACCCAACGACTCTGCAGCCGGTTTTGGCCGGAGAGGAAGGCGAACTGGTTTTCACGACCATAACCAAGGAAGCGTTCCCGCTCATACGCTACCGTACGGGTGACCGCGCATGCCTGATACCCGACGCCTGCGCCTGCGGCCGCACGTTCGTGCGGATGAGCAGGGTGAAAGGCCGCACCGACGACATGATCATGCTGCAGGGCGCCAAGATCTTCCCCACCCAGGTCTTCGAGACATTGCTCGCCGTGGAAGGCATCGCCCCCCTGTGCAGAATCGTGCTGGACAGAAAAGATGATGCCGACACCATGGAAATCGGCGTGGCCGTCGCGTCAGGCAGCGACTATTTAGACGAGATCAAGGCGCTGGAAAAACTGCGCAGGACTATCGCCCAGCGGATAGAATCCATCCTGGGCGTGACCCCGAGCGTCACGTTTATGGAAGAAGGAACGCTGCAGGCCGAGGCGCGGGGAAAAAAGCAGCCGCTGGTGGTGGACAAGAGGAAATTATAACAATACAGGCTCTCGCAAAGATCGCAAAGAGCGCCATGGTTTTAATACAAAGACATTCTAATGGAAAGTTCGTCAGGCACGCGAAGAATGACTGAAAATGAAATAGGTAAAATTGTTGTTGATGAAGCTGTGGCGCTCCATCGTGAACTAGGGCCAGGACTTCTGGAAAGCGTTTACGAAAAAGTATTGTTTCACCAACTTGAGAATCGTGGACTTGTCGTAAAAACGCAGGTCCCAGTTTCGATAAAGTTTAAAGGAATTGTTTTTGATGAAGGATTCAGGGCTGATATCATTGTCGAAAACAAGGTAATCCTGGAACTAAAATCAATAGAATCTATTAACAACGCTCATAAGAAGCAACTTCTTACCTACCCGAAATTAACAGGAATGAAACTAGGGTTATTACTGAATTTCGGTGAATCTCTCATGAAAGATGGCATTACCCGCATTGTAAACGGCCTTCCTGATCCAAATTAACTTTTTGCGTCTTGCGAGAAATTCTTTTCCTCTCCCTACCTTTTCCCTGCGTTCTTTGCGATCTTTGCGAGAGACATTAACAGAGACAATAAAAACGGGAGGAAACATATGTTCCCTCCCGTTTGACACACAGTTCCTCAAACAGTCTTAAAACACTCCGGTAAAAATCAACTCCGGTCTCGAATTCAACATATGGTTGACGCCGCCCGCTCCAGCTTTGGGCTCGCTGAAAAAGAGCCTGATCCTCGGCATCACGATGAAGTTTTTGTTGAGCGCCCATCCGTATTTAAGGTCGACGAAGGGATACCAGTCGTCAATATTCGTGTTGTACATGTTCTGTTCGTTGCTGAGGTTGAAATCAAAGTCAAGTTTGCCGGGCCCCAGCTTGACCGTAGTGCCGACATTCAGGTTTGTTCCCCACCTGTCAAACAGCACGGAATCAACAATTCTGTTGACCGTATCGTTCTTCGTAGACATGAAATCGGGGTCGGCATAATAGTCGAACATAATATTGTAGTTACCGTTTGCATCTTTATACGAATTTCTGTTTGAATTCCGCGCATAGCCGAAACCCGCCCTGAAAACAATACCGTCGTTGAGCTTGTATCCGAGGTCGAACCCCGCGCCGAACTCAAGATCGCTTTTGCCCGACGCCATATTGTAGCTGCGGTTGGGAATGATGAATGCCTGGGGCGTCACGTTCAATCCCGCCATGGTCAAGGGCACATCCAGCTGGAAATCCACGGCAGCCGGGTTAAGTTTTAAGGTATCGAGCCCTGTCGCGATTTTCCGCATTTCGAAGAGCGAGGCTGTAGCGTCCACACCCAGGCAAACTGGCCCCTTGACAATAGGTGCTCCTATGCGCAACGCTGTCTGGCTGAAATTGGTGACAACGCCCCACGGAATATGGGCGGCCTTTTTATAGGAACGGCCAAGGAACTCGGAGACGCCAAGCAGGTCCATCATTGCGGATCCCTTTACCGGTATGATACCTGCCACTATGTGCATGTATTTCGGGTCCCATTGCACATAGGCAAGATCGAACCAGGGGGTCATGGGATTTCTTTTTGTCCAATAATTCCCGGGGAGACCCTCGACTTCCTCGGTTGCGTACCAATCGTTGCCGATATCGAACTGCAGCGTGACCTCGTCGTTCGGTTTCACTTTCACACCCAATTTATAGGCAATCTGATAGGAGAAATTTCCGTTTTCCAATTTTTTACCGTCTGCACGGTAATTGGTGACAATTTCATCCCGCAAACGCAGCATTGCCATACCGCCCCAGGTGAGTACGGGTGCGCAAGGAGCGGCAACGGTCTTTTTACATTCTTCAGGCGGTTTCGGGGCAGGCGCTTCCGCCACAGGAGCGGGCGCAGGGGTCGGCACTGCGGCAGGTGCAGGAGCTTCCGCGGCAGGGACCGGCGCGGCCGCGGCAGCTTTTTCGGGTGATGCGGCAGGCTTTGCCGCAGTGGTGTCGGCGGCCAGAACAGCCCCGCACAGGAACAGTACACACAACAATGAACTCAAGATACGCATGCAACCTCCCTCATGGTAAAATGGTGACGGTGAAACTGTTTTATGAGAACTGATGTTATATTTTCGTTATGTAAAGATTAGAAAAATATAATAAATTGTTTAACATATTAAATGAAAAAAATCACTATCTTGCTGTGGGATGTCACCATGGCGTGGATTGGGAAGCCACGAGATTCCGTGTAACTCCGGGCTATAGCACGGGCCTGTTGTCGATTACCCGCTTTGCCTTGCCTTCGTAAACGGGAAGCATTCCCGGTTCGTGGAGTTCGACCACCGGATTGACGAGCACCCTGGATTTGATGGTGTCCCTGATCCGCTTCGACAGCGCTTCGAGGTCCCGCATGTCGTCCTTGAACAGGCCGGAATTCACTTCGGTCTTGACGGTGACCCTGTCGAGCGATTCTTTTTTATCAACAACGATCTGGTAGTTGGTCCCCATTTCGGGCATGTGCATGAGCACCTCCTCGATCTGCGACGGGAACACATTGACGCCGTTGATGATGAGCATGTCATCGGTGCGCGCCTTGATCCGGTCGATGCGCCGGTGAGTCCTTCCGCAGGCGCAGGGGCCCGCAATGATTTTCGACAAATCGCGCGTTCGGTACCTTAAGAGCGGCGTGGCCTTGCGTTTGAGCGTGGTGAAAACGAGCTCGCCCTCTTCCCCGTCTCTGCACAGCTCCAGCGTGTCGGGATTGATCACCTCGACGATATATGAATCCTCCCATACGTGCATGCCGCATTTGTGCACGCATTCGAACGCCACGCCCGGGCCGTTCATTTCGCTGAGGCCGTAGGAATTGTACGCGTCAATCTTGAAAAGCTCCTCGATTTTTTTCCGCGTGTTCTCCGAATAGGGTTCCGCGCCGAGAAACGCCTTTTTCAGCCGCAAATCGGAAAGTGAATATCCTTCCTTGACAAGCTCGGAATGGATATGGAGCATGTAGCTCGGCGTGGCATGGACAACGGTCGTGCCGAATTCCTTCATGAGCCACAGTTGGCGTTTTGTATTCCCCGAACTTGCGGGAATGACCGCCATGCCCGCTTTTTCAGCGCCGTAATGCAGCCCCAGCCCTCCGGTAAAAAGGCCGTACGTCATCATGTTCTGGAACACGTCGCTCTTTTCGCACCCCGTGGCGATCACCGACCGCGCGACAAGAAGGGTCCAGTTGTCCAGGTCTTCCTGGGTGTGATAAATGACCGTGGGAATTCCCGTGGTGCCGCTCGACATGTGCACGCGCACGACCTGTTCCATGGGTTCGGCAAGGTGCTTTCGCGGGTACGCGTCGCGTAAATCGTTTTTCGTGATGAAGGGAAGACGTGTGATGTCGGGCAGGGCTTTAATGTCGTATCCCGAGGTTATCCCTGTTCCTTCCAGTTTCTTTTTGTAAAACGGGGTTTTAAGCGCCTGGTCGAGGCTCTGCTGGAGCATGCGGAGCTGCTCGAGCCTGAGCGAAGGCCTGTCCATGGTTTCGAGCCGCTTGTCAAGGAATGTTTTTTTCATGGGGTTCCGGTTTTACTGTCTCCCCAGCCAACTGAACCCGGCCCGCCTGCCGTCGCCGAACGCCTGGTCGTTTTCCAGCAGCGAGCGCTTGAGCTGTTTTTTAAGCGCAGCGTGCCAGGTGTCCTCGGTCATGGGCAAAAACGCGCTGAGTATTCCGAGAGCAAACGTATTACCGAAACGTTTGTCGCCGGGTTGATACTGCGGATCGGTGAGGAACGTAAGAAAAGACAATCCGCCTTTTTTAAGATAGAAATTCATCCTCTGGCCTTCCCCTTCGTGGAAACAAACGACATAATCGGCGCTCCCGGGCTGAACAAGGGGAGAAAAGACCTTTTTGCCGAACCGCAAATGAGATTCCACTGAACCGCCGCGCTGGGCCATGCCGTGCACTTCGGATTTTTTCACGTGAAACCCGGAATTCATCGCAGCAACGGCGCAGATTTCCGACGCGGTAAGCACGCCCTGCCCGCCGGTGCCGCAAAAAAGGACGTTCCAGATGCGATCAACAGTGGGCTTTTTCTTTGTTTTTGTTTTCATAGTTTTCGGTTAATTTGTTTAGTGTTGAAAGTGGAAAGTTGAAAGTTTATAGTATAACACGGCCCTTTCCTAAGTAATCTATAATGGGACCTTGTATAATTAGTTTTATCCGTTAATGCCCCCTAAATCCCCCGAAGCGGGACTTATTGGAAGAATTATTTCTAAAATAAAACCGACACTTTACAAGTCCCCCTTCGGGGGATTTAGGGGGCATACAAGAAAAGCTGAAAAGAAAATCATTTTTTAAGGCCCCTTTATTTCTTCCCGCTTTCAGCTTCCAACTTTTAACTATTGTCCTTGTATTATTTGAACGGTCTTATAAGCGCTTCCGACGGACACATTTCCGTGCACAGATAGCACCCTGCGCACAATGCCTTGTTGATTTCGACAAAACCTTCCGCTGTTTTTGTAAGCGCGGGGCAGTCGAGGTTGAAGCAGATGCCGCACGTTTTGCATTTTGACTTGTCGAAACTGGGCATCGGCAGCCTCTCTCTGTCAATAAGTTTGCACGGCCGCCGCGCAATAATAACGGACAGCGTATTTTCGGCAAGCCGCTGTTTGACAAGCGCGTCCAGCTGCTTTATGTTTTTCGGATCAATGACGTCCACGTTGTCCGCACCGCTGGCCCTGCAGATGTTTTCGAGCGACAGCTGCTTGGTAGGCTCGTCGCGAATTGTTTTGCCCGTTGCCGGGTGGTTTTGACCGCCGGTCATTGCCGTGGTGGAATTATCAAGGATGATGATAAGGCCTTTCATCCGGTTGTAGGCTGAATTCACCAGGCCGGTTATGCCCGAATGCACAAAGGTGGAATCGCCCAGCACGCCCACGATTTTGCCGTCGGGCAGGATGCGCCTGAACCCTTCGTGGAGCGTGACTGCCGAGCCCATGCACAGGCAGGTATGGAGCGAAGACATCGGCGGGGTCGCGGCAAGCGTGTAGCAGCCGATGTCTCCGGCGACAACCGCCTTGTTGCGCTTGAGGACCGAAAACACGAACCGGTGCGGGCATCCGGGGCAGAGAACGGGTTTCCGCGCAGTGGAAGGCTGTTCTTTTTTCTTTGCGCCTTTGTAAATGAGCGGCATGTGTCCGGGCAGAAGCTCGCCTATCCTGAACGACGGGTGTTTTGCCCTTGCCCTGATTCCAAGCATCTTCATGTGGTCTTCGATGATCGGGTCAAGCTCTTCCACCACGACCAGTTCTTTGACGCTTTTTGCAAACTGCGCGATTTTTTTGTCGCAGAACGGGTAGGTGAACCCCAATTTCAGAAAGGACGCGTCCGGATATGTTTCCTTCAGATATTGATATGAAATCCCCGAAGTGATAAATCCGAGTTTTGCACTTCCCTTTTCGAACCTGTTAAGCGGGGTTTTTTCTGATAATGCGGCAAGCTGCAGCAGGCGCTTCTCAACAAGAATGTGCTTCTGGTAAGCGTTGCGCGGCACCATTACATATTTCGGAATATCCGGACTGAACGGCCGCAGAGGAATTTCCTGCCGCACGCCGACCGCCACATTTTCCTTTGAATGCGCCACGCGCGTGCACATCCGGAAAAGCACCGGCGTATCGAAGCGTTCGCTTATCGCGAAAGCTTCCTTGATAAACAGATATGCTTCGGCCGAACTTGCCGGTTCGATGACAGGCAGCTTGGCGTACGGACCCACCCAGCGGGTGTCCTGCTCGTTCTGCGACGAGGCGAGGCCGGGGTCGTCGCATACTACGGCAACGAAACCAGCGTTGACGCCCGTGTAAGACGCGGTCATGAGCGGGTCCATTGCCACATTGAGTCCCACGTGTTTGGAGGCGTACAGGCTCCTGCCTCCGGCAATGGCTGCGCCGAGCGCGACTTCAAAAGCGACCTTTTCGTTGACAGACCATTGGGTGTCCACGCCGTCGAACCCCGCCAGGGTTTCCAGTATTTCAGTTGACGGCGTTCCCGGATAGGCGCAGGCCACGCGCAACCCGGCTTCCCATGCGCCCCGTGCCGTTGCCTCGTCGCCTGATAATAGTTCCTGTGCCATAGTGTTTTTCCAATTTTCCTTAGTGATAAAAACTATATGATTGCGTTGATTTCCTGCCAGTATCCGCTATACCAAAGAAAATTTAAAATTCCAGATTACAGGTTACAGGTAACAAATTAAAAACTATCAGGTCGGCCCTTTTAATTTGGAATTTGTAATCTGTAATTTGCAATGTCTATTCTCCCAACAGTGCCTCGGCATTTTTATGGAATATCTTTTCCTTTTCACTGCTGGTTAAATCTGTTGACTCAATCCACCTGATGTCTGCGCCCTGGTCAAACCACGGGGAGTCCGATCCGAACAGAATTCTGTCCGTGCCGTGCTTTCGCGTGAGCCTCACGAATTCTTTTGGCTCCATCCATTCCCGGATGGCGGACGCGTCGAAAAATATGGGCAAATCAAGCATGTATTTTTCAACATCGCTCCACACCCTCCATCCTCCCATGTGCGCAGCGACGATTTTCAAGTGCGGAAAGTTCCTGTGAATTTCTTTGAACGCTGGAGGCAGCGCATGATCGCAGGTAAACGGGCCGGGGTCTTTTCCCGCATGAAAAACGACAATCAAGCCCGATGACTGGAGCGCTTCGTAAATGGGAAAATAGAGCGGCTCGCCAATGTAAAAATCCTGGTATTCGGGATGGAATTTAATCCCTTTAACGCCTGATGAGGCAAGCATTGCGATGTCGTTTATAAAAGTATCCGCGCCCGGATGAAGCGTGCCGAAAGGGATGGTGTCGGGGGCCATCAGGTCCCTGCACGTTTTATTGATTGTTGCGACCTGCGAAGGCTTCGTAGCTATAGGAAGCAGAACGGCCCGGGACACGCCCGCCTGTTTCATGGATTTTTTCAATCCGGCAAGCGTTCCATCGGTATACGATTTTGCTTCAGGCGAATGCGATTTAAGGGTGTTCAGGGCACGTTCTGCTAGGCTGTCGGGAAATATGTGGGTATGGAAATCTATGATTTTCATGAGAGGTTAAAAATACCAGTTTGGAGAAAACAATGCAAAGGAACGGGAATATTTCACCGCCACTCGTGCTTCGGATACTTTCTGCTCAGTGTCTTTTTCAATTCGGGATAATGGTTTTTCCAGAACCCCGCCAGATCATCCGTTATCTGCACTGGCCGGTTGTTGGGCGCGAGTATCTCGATGAGAAGATTCACCCGGCCGTTTGCCACAGCCGGGGTGCTGCGCATTCCGTAAAGGTCCTGCATGCGCATGCGTCCGCGGGGCTGCTTTCCCGGTTCGTAAACGACGCGCATCCTTCGGCCCGAGGGCAATTCCACCGAGGGCGGCGCGACCGAATCCACGAACCGCTGCTGTGCGCTGTTCAACAGTTCCTTCAAAAACGGCAATACGGGCTTGTCCTTGACTTTTTCGTAGCGCCGCTCTCCTTCGCAGAGCGCGTGAACCACCAGCCGCCGGTCATCATCGGTAAAGGCGGGCAGCTTCTGGTCGGGAAACTGTTCCGAGACCCATTTTACCCTGTTGACAAAATCAATTGCGGTCTGATCCCAGCCAAAGAGTTTCAAGTCTTTTTCAAGGATTGTGTCTGCAAGTAATGCCGTTGCCTTTTCGGAATCGACATCAATGCCTTTTTTCTCTTCGATCAAAACATCTAGACACCACACCCGGTCCCTGTTTTCAACAGCCTGGGCAACGCTGTTCCATTCCACGCCTGATTCTATGCGCCATTGGTCCTTAAAAAGCTTCTGCAGCCATTCTTTTTTTATTTCCGTTGCCAGTGAAAGCGTGGTTTTAAGCTTTTGTTTCGGGTCTTTTGTTTCGCGGACCTCCGCGGCAACAAGGATTTCAGCGCTCCGCGCCAGGCTGTTTTTCGCAAGCTCGCCATGCCTGTTGTCACGGAGCCTGCAGATGAGCGTGCCCTTGTCTTTACGCACGGCAAGATGGTCCGGATACGCAAGAAGCAGGCTTTCGGCGAGTGCGGCCGGCGCGTCCAGCGAATCGCGCGTGTGAAGGCCCTTGCGTCTGCAATGCTGAAGGAAAAGCGCCTGCGTGCGCAGGATGTTGCGTGCCGCGCCGGCGTTCACCGCGTATCTGAGGCACACTGCAGGATCAAATCCGCTTTGCTGAATTTTTTCCAGAAGGCAGTACTGGCCGAAAAAATCGGACGCGATTTCATGGCGGTGCGCCTCCTCCGGGTATTCAGGTTTTCCGGCAAGGGCCGAGCGCTCCGAAAGGAGCGCGGCGCTGAACGTGGCGAGCCTCACCGCTCCCCGCTTCCCCGCCTCCAGCAGAAGACGCGCAAGGCGCGGGTGCATGGGAAATTCGCTCATTTCCTTTCCGGAATCCGTGATAACGCCCCCAGAATCCAGCGCGCCGAGAAGGCCAAGCAGATCATTGGCCGCGGAAATTGCCGTATCCGGTGGTTTTTCGAACCATGGGAAGTCATTTGCAGACCTGTATCCCATCATGCGCAAATGAAGCACGGTTTCCGCAAGGTCAACACGGAGGATTTCCGGCGTTGCCCTTCTGCTTCGCCCTGCCTGACTCGCCGCGTCCCACAACCGCACGCAGATGCCCGAATCTTCGCGTCCTGCGCGGCCCGCGCGCTGGTCGGCGGAATCAAGGCTGATGGGCTCGGTGAACAGCGTATTGAAGCCGCGGCCGGAATCGTAGCGGTTTACGCGCGCGAGTCCGCTGTCTATCACATGCCGCACGCCGGGGATCGTGAGCGACGTTTCTGCAATGTTTGTCGCCACGATTATTTTCCTGCGGCCGGCCGGTTCCATCACCTGGTGCTGCCGGTTTGCCGGAAGATCGCCATAAAGCGGCAGCACTGCCACGCTTTCGGAGCGTACGGCCTGCAAAATGGCTTCGGCGGTCCTGCGTATTTCGTAAACGCCGGGCATGAAAATAAGGATATCGCCCTGCGCGCCCTGCCGTACAAGCGCGGCGGCCGCATTTGCAGCGAGGTCCCATACCGGCGTTTTTACCGGCACCGGCGCATTGAGATAGCGGACATCCACCGGAAACATGCGTCCGCTCGACTCCACGATTTCGGCTCCAGCCAGATATGTTTTAATTGGGCCGATGTCTATCGTGGCGGACATGACGATGATCCGCAAATCGGGCCTGCTTTTCTTTTGTAAATCAAAAACCAGGCCCAGCCCGACATCAGTGACGAGACTGCGTTCATGAAACTCGTCGAAAATCACTGCTGACATGGTGGAAAGGTTTTTGTCCGATAAAAACATGCGCGGAAGGATTCCCTCGGTGATGAACCGGACGCGGGTCTTGTCCGATACCGCAGATTCAAATCTCGTCTGGAACCCTATCTCGTTGCCAAGAACTCCTCCTCGTTCTTCAGCCACGCGTGCCGCAAGCATGCGCGCCGCAAGCCGCCGAGGCTGCAGAACGAGGGCCTGGCCCGCAACAATGCCCGAATCGAGCAGCATCTGCGGAACTTGTGTTGATTTACCGGAACCCGTGGGCGCGCGCACGATCAGGTTCGATCCGCGTTTGAATGCATCGAGGATCTGAGTGCGTCTTTCATGAATGGGTAATGCAGGCATTATAACGATCTCGGATGTCCAATCTTTTATGGGATATTAAAAATAACAAAGAAACAACTCAAACAAAAGGAAGGTAATCAATTGATTCATACTTAAAAAATGGGCATTATTTCTTATCAACTGACATCCGCGGGTGCGCCCAGCGGAAGGATGAATCTTGCCGCTACCGGTACCTGGCCGCACCCAGGAGGGGGTGTGCCCTGCTATGTAGAGGCATAGCGCGCGCTACGCCTCTACATGCAGGGCCAGGGGGATGCTTCCCCCGCCAAAATAAGGATATTTAAAATTAGGAAGAATCAGGCTGCGAGCGTGTCAGCATCCGCATGCATGCGACCGCGCGATGCATCGAACTTGGCGTAGGTCTTCCGATCGAAGCTGAGCGTGTTGATGCGGAACACCATGTTGCTGATAAGGGTGGTGACGGGATTGCGCAGATGCCACAGACTGCTGTTGGTACGCCTGAGAATATGCGGGTAGGAATAAAAACTTTTATAGCAATTTTCCTTTTCGCGGAGCATGTCGGTCCATGTGAGGTGCATGTACTTTGCAACAGGAAACGTGAGGGTGTAATACTTCCAGTCGCCGGGAAAGTTGTTTGCGGTAATACGGTTTTCCGATTTCAGCTTGTCCCACAAGTTGGTGCCCGGGAGCGGCGTGAGGAACATGACATTGAGCGCGTCGAGACCGTAGCGCCTGGCCGCTGCGGCGATTTCCCTGCCGATATGCTTTTTGTCTATGTCAAGTCCTATAATGAACGACCCGACCACGCTGATGCCGTGTTTCTGGATGCGGCGTATCGAGGTCTTCATGTCGCGGTTGTTCTGCAGGTTGAACTTCTTGTGGACTTCGATGAGTCCTTCCTTGCTTGCCGATTCGAACCCGATAAAAACGCCGAAGCACCCGGCCTTTGCCGCGAGTGTGAGCAGTTCGTCGTCGTCAGCCATGTTGATGGTAACCTGGGCTATCCACCGTTTGTTGATTTTCGCCGCGATCATCGCCCTGAAAAGTTCTTTGGTGTGCTCGACCTGGTCCTTGCGCGTGCCGATGAGGTTGTCGTCAACGATCAGAATGTGCTTCTCCTTCATCAGCTTAAATTCCGCCACGACGTTTTCGATGGGCCGCCGCCTGAAATGCCCGCCGTTGAAGGAGGTTACGCTGCAGAAACTGCACGCGAGCGGGCAGCCCCGCGATATCTGGATGGACCCGAAGAAATATCCCTTCGGCAGGAGATCGTGCCGGGCAGCGGGGACATTGCCGAGGGCCTGATGTTCGCCTTTGTACAGTTGTTTAAGAGTGCCGGCCTCGGCGTCTTTGAGCACCAGCGGCCACACGCTCTCCGCCTCGCCGCACACAATGGAGTCCACGTGCTTCGCGGCTTCTTCCGCGCACATCGAGGCATGGATGCCGCCCATGACCACGGGGACCTTGCGCGAGCGGAATTCCGCTGCAACCGCATAGGCACGCTCTGCCTGCGACGTGAACGCGGTTATCCCGACAAGGTCGGGTTTCGGAAGCAGTGAATAATCCTGAAGGCCGAGGTTTTCGTCAATGACGGTTATGTCCCATTGTTTCGGGGTCATCCCGGCAAGAATCAGAAGACCCAGGGGTTTCCACGCGGTAAAACGGTTCCAGCGGCTTTCTCTGGATTTTGTCAGACTTACAAGGGGATTATTGGGATTTATGAGATAGAGTAGCATTACGTGCCGTAAAACAATATATATCTGGCTGGGAGCGTATAGGGGATATTCCCCTAATTAAATCCGGTCCGGCCTGGGGAGTGCCGTAAAATCCCCGAACTTGTTCTCTCCGGTAACTGATACCATTCGTCAACGTTCGATAAATTATTACCAGACAAAAGGGACGAGAATCCGGCGGTCTTCAGGATATCCGGGGAAGGTATTTTTATACCAGCGGTGGTTGCTTAATGCGCGGGGCAGAAGGTTGGCAATTGTAAACAAGGCGAATGCCAGTCCGGCCAGAGACCATGTGGCAACGGCAAACCCCGTCCACTCCATGATCTCACCGAGATAATTGGGGCTGGAGACATATCGGAAAAGTCCGCGCCCGGGAATCAGGTATTCCCCTTTTCCCTGTCTCCGCAGGATGCGAAGGACTTTGTCGGAATGTGCATGGACACCAAAACCCGCGATAAAAAGGATGGCCCCAATCCATAGCCGCGCATCGGTCAACCAGCTGTTGCTTATATAAAAATCGCCCATACCGACAAGGCTCAAACCGTTGGCCGCGCCGTTCAGCGTGTTGAAACAAATCGCGAATGCGACGAGAAGCACAGGAAACGGCTTTCCGGGCGAGGTCATGATAAACGGATACACCCATACCCGGTAAAAGTAATGCGCCTCCCACATGATGAGAAAAAAAAGGCCGAAGGGGCCTGCATTCTTAAGATTTGTCAGCACCAAATACCCAATCACGAAAAACGCCGGAAATTCCATGATCATCCAGCCGAAACGGGATGGAATGGCGGGCCCCCAGCCTTTTCGCACATACCTGCCGTAGGGGGCGTTGACAAACACGAGAAAAATAAAGGCGATGAGCGCAAAGGCGAGTTCGGTGATGATAAGGATATTCAGCACAAGTTAAACTCCATCCATAATAACAATGTCATAATGAAGAATATAATACATCTGGACCGCTGAGCGGGTGCGGCCGGGTGGCATCTGTTGCAAGCCCGTTCCACCTGCTCGGCGCACCCTTGTAGCACCCGGTTATAAGGGTTTGCCTTAAAATTGGTGTATTTTCAATAGTCAGGATTCTTCCAGCTATTCTCTTCTTGGAAAATCAAAAAATAACAAGTCCATTATTGAGAATAAATTGCTATATTAATGAACATATGGGTACCCCATCCCTGATTACTTCATCTTCAATTTTTCGGTTCATATCACTAACACTTTTTTCCTCATTTTTCCTGAGCGCTCACGCCTCCGACACAATACACGTGGCCTGCATCGGTACCAGCGTCACCGCCGCCACCGGGCTTGCCGGAGGCGACACAGCTTCTTACCCCGCCCGGCTCCAGAAGATGCTCGGACCAGGCTTTAATGTCCTTAATTACGGGGTTGCCGGCGCCACCATGCTCAAGAACGGCAACAAGCCCTATTGGACTTTCGGAATAACGGCATTCAAGGCCGCCATGGCGTTTCTGCCGAATATCGTTCTTATCGAACTGGGCACCAACGACTCGAAGTCTTCAGGAGGAGTTGACAACTGGCCCTCGAATAACAACGAATTCATCCCAGACTACAAGGCAATGGTGGATACCTTTGCCAATCTTTCCTCGCACCCGCAAGTATGGGCGTGCTATCCCCTCCCCGCCTTCAGCACCGCGGCCCTCGTTGACAGCATGGTCATACACTATGAAATCCTGCCGAAAATCAAGACCGTGGCGCTTGACAAAGGCATTCCCTTGATAGACCTTTGGACGCTCATGAGCAACCAGAAAAACCTGTTCTCGGACGGCGTCCACGCGAATGCGGCGGGCTACCTTATGATTGCGCAGAAAATTTACAGCATGCTGATGAAGGATACCCTTAAGATCTCCCGGCAGAAAAACAGGCTTGCCGCGCCGCAAAACGGCGTTTTTTATCAATGGTATCGCATGGGAATTCCAATTCCTGCGGCTTCGGCCGGGGCCGACGAAGTGCTGTTCGCGAAAGACACCGGTTCTTACAGGATATCGGTGGGCCAGAGCACATCGAATGACGATATCCTTGTGACAAACACCGTGCATGTGGGTTTAGCAGACATTAATACCTCATCGCTGCCCTTTCCGGTATTGTCATTACAGAACCCGACTGGTTTTGTCCAAGGGGAAATTTGCCTGTTCAGGACAGACGGCAGATTGGCCGCGAAATTCTTTCTTGATAATAAAATTCCTCTCAAATCCATCAGGCATGCGCTGCCGCCAGCTATAAACGGTCTTTATGTCGTCAGAAACGGCGCCACTGCGTTCAAGTTGCTGGTGAAGTGATTCTGATACGGCCCGTTATCCTTCCGCATAATTTTGGTCAAAAGAGGTGTTTTTTTTCAAACGTTTGTGATTATATTATTAACCGGGATGAGAGGAAATAAAAACCGGTCATTCGTTCTATTTTTTATCAAGGGGAGATACATGGCTTCCGCAATAAAATACTGGATAAACGCCTTTTGGGCAGCCATGGAAACAACAATCCAACAATTTCAGCTACAATGGGATATTCTTTGGGTAATACGCGAGTTCACATTTACTATATAGTAAGGGGTTTGTGCGCCTATGCGTAATTATTTTTATTGTGCTCTTGTCGGTCTCTACGGAATTCTTTTCATCGCCCCACAAATCATTCATGCCCAGTCGTGCCCTTCGTTTACTCATAAAACGACAATCACCGGCATTCGCGATTCGTTGCCTGACGGGTGGTTTGTTTTTGGATTGAGCGGTCAAACCGGGCTTAATTATTGCAAAACCAGATCGGGAACGCCGACCATTATTAATAATACGAATACCGATCAGATATCCGATGTGGATATATCCGATGATGGACTGTGGATCTTGTATTTGAATAAGCAGTCTACCGCATATTTGATAAAACCCGATGGCACCGGCAAGACGCCAATATCGTTGGGGAGTGGAATTACTTATGCGCAATTCCATCACCATTATTCCCCTGCTGAAATTGTATATATCGCCGATCAGGGTCGTGTTTACAGGGTTGGTTACCATTTCGGTGTTCTAGGAAATGCAATGTTCGATAGCACGAAGGTTATTGTTGATTTTCGAACCGATACGACAAAAGACAGCACGGATTTAAGCGCGGTGATGGTAAATTACAGCCAGTTCTCGATTTGTAAAAACGAATTTGTGTGCACTTTACAGATACCAATTCCCCCCGATACAATGAATCCTCCTCTCGGGATTCCTCCTCTCGGCACTGATGATCGAACCAGCTATGTCACCATCCCGAACCAGGGCGCGGGGATCGCACGGGGTAAAAATATTTACAAATACCTTACTACTGATTATTCTGCGTGGTATGGATGCGGAATTACTGTTTCGAATGATGGTGCGCGGGTCTTGGCCAATTCAAATGCCTTTGGCGGAACTTCCGGGTGTGTCCCTAATCAGCTGCTTAATCCTCCCATGGACCATAAGGGATTTTACGTAACATGTTTTATGTACGACACGATGCCGTCGATACCGCGCGATTCGGTTGTTTTAAGCACGAGATATGGTATCAATATCAACTGGTGCCCGACGCAATATAGAATCGGAACATACAGGCAACTGGGTTTCACGGCGTGGTCATTCTCGAATAATAACGACTGGGTCGTCGGCGAGCAGGAAGGCACTAATGCGCCCCTCAAGGGTGTGTGGATTGTCAATATCCCGGCCAATACATGGACCCTGGCATATACGGCATCGAGCACTGTCCTGGCTCCGGCAATGTTTCTGCCTGAAATGTCAAGCGTCGAACAGGGGGTGCGGACTTCGCATTTTTCGGACGTTCCATTACGATCGAATGTCATAAAAGTCCCGGGCGTATCTTCGCGCATCACCTTGGAACCATCAGTGTACCGCTGCGACCTTTATTCGCTCTCAGGCAAACATTTGTGGACCTATTCGCGTGCTGACGCAAGTAAACGTTCAAGTGTGGAGATTCCGCGCTTTTTACGTAAAAATAATGCGGTCGTTGTTGACTATATCACAAAGGCCCGATGAGAATGGGTATGCGGCAAAATGATAAAAAACAGTAGGGCGCAAAAATGTGCACCCTTACTTCGGCACAACGATGATCATGCGGTATTCGTCAAACATAACTGAAAACATTTAACAAACAAAAGTTGGATCAATGAAAAAAACAACAATTTTCTGGGTTATGGTCTCGGGGCTTTTGGCGCAATTTTTCTGCTCTCCTACCTCAACACAGAACCCTCCCGGCAGAGTCGCGTCCATCAGCGTGAGCGATTCTATGGCCTTGCCGTTTCCGTCTTTAACCTTTTCTGCCTCGCCCGGAGCTCAATCCTATGTCATCGAGCGTCGTTGCATTTCCGACAGCGTTTACCATTCAGTAGGTTCCGCAACCGATGCCGGTTTTATCGATTTCGATACCAGTTTACTTCCGGAAACGACTTATTTTTATAAGGTAAAAGCACGAAATGCCATCGGCGAGAGTGCATTTTCCGACTCGGTATCGGTGCTTACCCCCAGGTATATGATCCTTTCGCCCAGGCAGGGGGATGTGTTTAAAATCAACGACACTATGCGTGTGTTGATAAAAACCGCAGACCCTTCCGCCGTAGGGGGAATAGAGTTTGGCGAAGGATTGAATGAATTCTCTCCGCCAGGTATTGCAGGAACTTTCCACATGTATCCGTCACAGGTCTTAAAGTTTGCTGTTCCGGCAACTTTCTTTCCCTTCGGCTCCACTGTCCCAATGTCGACGGTATCCGATTCCTGTTATATTCTTATATTTGATTATGCCACTTTAGATACTTATGCATATTCTTATGGATATTTTAAAGTAACGAATTAGCATAGTTTCTGGGCGCTTAACAAACAGGTGATCGGGGAACGAAACTATATGCCTGAATATTTCAAGCTTTTGCAACAAACTATCGTAACAATTGCTCTCTTTGTCGCCACGGTTTCCGTATCTCAAAGCTGGGCCATTAATGCCCAGATCGCTTCTTCGGTTCAGGATATCACCGCATTTCTCGGCACCGTAAACGCCAAACTGGTATTCAGGAATTTCGATCCTAACGACAGTTACCTGTATTTCATCGATTTTTCCATTGCTGCTCCCGCCATAACGAAAATGAACAATACATTTAAAGCCATCGCGCCGGTGATTTCACCCGATGGACAGTATGTGGTTTTCGAACGGGGCGGCAGCAATGATATGACCACTCAAAATCCATGCTCGTCTTTTGTCTGTCAATTAAGCGCTGATGCTCAACCGGTGATGGTGGCTGCAGGAAATTCGTATACGCCGCGGTTCATCTATGCCGCACCGGTTCCGACAATCATGTATGCGACCTGCGCTTCGAATCCCAACGATCTTATCAATGGCGTTTCCGCAGTCTGGAACGGGTGCGGAAAAGTTGTCAAGCGCACTTGTCAGGACCTGGCCGTCGGACCCGAACAGGATGTGTTTACGGACGGTAGTTACATGGGCGGGCTTTCCTTTGATGGTAATTTCCTTGCCACATCAAATGAAGGACCGAATTGTTTCATGCTTGATCTTCGTGGTCCGGCAAATGGCCCTGTGAGGCTTTTCCGCCTGGATTGTAAATCGACAACCGGAGGATCGGATACTGTAATAGATCTTCAGACCTGTAATCCCTCCATTTCATCGAGCAGGATTTTTACCTCTTGCCTGATGTTCCTCGATTTTGGGTTTTATAAACCCGGGTATACAACCACGTTAGGTTCATACTGGGAAATGCACGACCGCATTTTCATTTGCGACATTCAGAACCGGGTCGTGAAATATTTTGATGTGAACGATCTGCCGTTCGCGGTCAAAGGTTCCTCGGCGAATCCCGGTGAAATTCTTAATACGCAATATGATAATCCGGAGTGGTCGAATCATCCCTATTATGCCGCCGCCGACATTCTTGTCGATCGCATTTTCAAACCTGCAACGACATGGGTACATTCACTGAATCATGAGGCGATATACCTTATCGATTTAAAGGATTCCACATATCTTCATATAGTCCAATCCGGCGATACGACCGCATCGACATCAAAAACGGATTTGCGATGGCCATGGCTATGGATCAATGTCCCTGCGGGTTTTGAAACAACAGAAGATCCGGGCTGGCTCAATCCGGATGCCCCGGTTGTCATGCCCCTTCGATACCGCGCTGCCGGCAGCAATGAAATATATCTGCGGGATGGAATCATAACATCCGCTTCCCCGATAACATCATTGACTATTCATAATCTGGCCGGACGGACCATTGCTCGCGTTGAGGTTAACAATACGCATTCCATTTCGTTGTCCTCATCATGGTTCCCGAAATCCGGCATATATTTTATCCATGTCCGTGCTGCAGATCATGCCGGGCGGATTTTCAAAGTAACCTGGTTCTCGTCCGTTGAAAGTGGCCAGATTAAAAAGGTGAGATAAGAGATGGCGATTTGGGTGTCAGGTCCATAACCTCGGTATTTAAAATGCTGGCGAAGTAACCGGTTGACGGAAATAATACATTACGGTAATGAATAAGGAGGAGCAATGTGTCCTCGCCTCTTTAAAAACTTTGTTCCGTTTATTGCACTTTCCCTCTTGTTTTTGTCAACCCTTATCACACCGGCCAATTCCGCAACCATCACCTACAACGGCAAAGCCTGTTACATCAACGGTGTCAATGTCCCCTGGAACCAGTTCGGGTCCGACGCGGGCAGTCATTATCAATGGGGGCATCTGTACAACTCCGCCTGGTTTGAAACATTCTTTACGCAATGCCAGCAGTACGGCGTTAATTGCGTGCGCTGGTGGGTCCACTGCGATGGACGTACCTCGCCGGTATTCAACGACAGCGGATATGTAACAGGGCTCGACACTACGTTTCTCACCGATTTCGAAGATATCCTTGCCCGCGGCCAGGCGCACCATGTGATGGTCATGCCGTGCCTGTGGTCGTTCGACATGACAAAAGACAATACCGGCGGCGCAGGCAAATACGGCGGCAAGCACAGCGACCTGATTCGCAGCACGCTTAAAACGCAATCGTATATCGACAATGCGCTGATTCCCATGGTAACCAGGTTCGCGAATACGCCGAATCTTTTCGCATGGGAAATAATCAATGAACCGGAATGGAGCGTGTCGGACATCGGCGCCGGCGGCGCCGGCGACGTTGTTTTGAAGGTCGAGATGCAGCGCTTCTGCGGTATGATCGCTGCCGCCATTCATACAAATTCGAATAAGATGGTGACCGTAGGCTCGGCGGCGCTCAAATGGTGCTCGCCGCGCGTTGGTCCTGCCGTGCTCAACATGTGGAGCGATTCGGCTCTCAAGGCCGCTTGCAACAACAACGCCAAGGCCATTCTCGATTTTTACCAGGTCCATTATTACGATTGGATGAACAACGCGGACTGGGGCTATGATCCGTTTCAGCTCTCGCCTGCCAAAACGCCCACGTGGTGGCAACTTGACAAACCGGTTCTCGTGGGAGAATGTCCCGGCACCAACGGCATTTATTCCATTGCACAGATGATCGCCAACTGCTACGCGAACGGGTATTGCGGCATCATGCCGTGGTCGTATAACGCGAACGACGGCGCAGGCACCTGGGACGGCGTGAAAAACCAGCTCAAGGCGTTCCGCGATGCGCATGCGGACCTTGTTGACTATACAACCGCGACTGTCGTTAACATGCGCGATCCGAGAAAAGAAAAAGTATTCACACCATCGGCACAATGCGTTTTTTCAGCCTCAAGAATTACTTTACCCGAAGGAACACAACACGTTGATTTGTTTGACATTAAAGGAAGACTGCTGGGGACCTACCAAAGGCCGGACGGGATTAATGGTTCCATTCAAATGGCAATTCCAAAACAAATCACCAAAACGATAATTTTTGCGAAGTATAAATAATCAATAACCTAACGTTTACCACTGCTCAGGATCTTCCGACAAGTGTTATAAAAGGTAAAGCTGTTACGCTTTTGTGAATGGGCTATGAAATCGCAAGCTGCGTCCTTTTCATTCTCTATATTTTCCCTGTAAAATCCCCGGACCAGCAGAAGGTACCAACCTCTTGTTTGTTAATAAGGACCCTACGGACAATGGTACGGGAATGGTATCACCTTGGAAATAACGCTTATCGTATCTGATTGGGCATATTTATTGGTGATAACCACTTTCCACCTATAGGTAGAATCGAGTGCTGTGGAATCGGCTGCAATAACCAAATACGGCTTAGAGCAATCACTAATATCGGATATCGCGGTCCTTTTTGCGATCCAATAGGTGCACAATGTTGCAACCGGAACACCATTTATGCATCTTGGGTAAAACCAGCAGTCGCCATACCCCTCAGATACACCCATCAATTCTAGTTGCGCCCATGTTGGATTATCTATGAGTTTGATCGTTGCGCTGTCATTGTCAAAATGAAACGCCGCCAGCAAAATGTATTGCCGAAGCCCTTCAGTCGGATGGCTGAGGAGGGTTGTAATGGAGTCTTTGTTGTCAAAATATGGTCTATTGCTCTTTCGATACGCCAAAATGGTGTCAATACGGCAGCTTATTGTATCGTGATAGGCAACGTTCGAAATAGTCACTGTATCAACAATATTCATCGTATCCTGTGACATTGGGTCATCAACCATCCGATAGAGTGTATCAAAGCTTATCGAGCATTTTATTGAAAACGTAGTGATTAATCCACCGCAATTTCCGGTCGAACCAAACCTTACCAGATTTGGTGTTGGCGGGGCAGTGTCTGAACAGACCGTATCAAATGAATCCGCGGTTTTTTGGGAAACAAGCCGATAAAGGTCCCATGATTTCTGCGTTGAAAGATGCCGAACAATTGTAGTATAAAGCGTATCATGGCCCGAAGGCGTCGCCGTAAACGGTTTCTGGATGTTGCATCCTGCATGCATAAGCATGCCCGCTTGTGCGATTACAAGCAGGCCAAACAAGTTTTTTTTCACGGCATCCCCCGCCTTGATGAGACGTTAAATAATTAACGGCTTGAGATCTCCATACATATTAGTCGTTCACCATGAGAAATTAGTTTAATTTTTCTTTCTGATTTCTGATTCATGTATCTTTTACGAATATGAATTTTCACCTCGTTTCGGACTTCAAACCTGCCGGCGACCAGCCCGAGGCCATACGCCAGCTTGTCGACGGCGTAGGCCGCGGCGCAAAACACCAGACCCTTCTTGGTGTCACCGGCTCCGGAAAAACGTTTACCATGGCGAACGTGATTGAACAGTTGCAGATGCCAACCCTGGTAATGTCGCACAATAAAACCCTTGCCGGCCAGCTTTTTCAGGAATTCAAGGGGTATTTCCCTGAAAACGCGGTCGAATACTTTGTAAGCTTCTACGATTACTATCAGCCCGAGGCATATATCCCCTCCACCGATACCTACATAGAAAAAACCTCCGAAATAAACGATGAGATAGACCGCCTGAGGCTCAAGGCGACAAGCTCGCTCCTGTCAAGAAAGGACGTCATCATTGTCGCGAGCGTTTCGTGCATTTACAACATTGGCTCGCCGGAATCGTACGCCGCGGCCGCGATGAGAATTGCGTCCGGCACGGAACTCGACCGTGATGCTTTTTTCCACAGACTTACCGACATGCGGTACGAGCGCAACGACATGCTTCTCGAGCGCGGCATGTTCCGGGTCCGGGGCGACATCATCGAGCTGCAGCCGGCCTACGACGAGACCGCACTCCGCATCGAGTTGTTCGGTAACCGCATCGAGCAGATCCGGCGCATCCACCCGCTCACCGCGAAGGTGATTGCGGCGCTCGACGAAATCACGATTTTCCCGGCCAAGCATTTCACCACGTCGAAGGTCGGAATCGAGCAGTCCGTGCTGCAGATACACAAAGAACTCCAACTGCAACTCGAGGCGTTCCGGAATGCGGGCAAGCTGCTTGAGGCCCAGCGTTTGGAACAGCGCACGCTGTATGACATTGAGATGCTGCGCGAAGTGGGGTTCGTGTCCGGCATCGAGAATTATTCACGTATTCTTGACGGCCGCGAACCTGGCAGCAGACCCTACACCCTCATAGACTTCTTCAAGCCCCCCTACCTCACCATCATTGACGAATCGCACGCCTCCGTCCCGCAGATACAGGGCATGTTCAACGGCGACCGCGCGCGCAAGACCACGCTTGTCGAGCATGGGTTCCGCCTCCCCTGCGCGCTCGACAACCGGCCGCTCATGTTCAACGAATTCGAGCACATGAACGACAAGGTCATTTTCGTTTCCGCCACTCCGGCTGATTACGAATTGAAGAAAAGCGGCGGCGTCATCGTGGAGCAGGTGATACGGCCGACCGGTCTTGTTGACCCGGTCATCGAGATAAAACCGGCCGGAAACCAGGTTGACGACCTGATCGAGCGCCTTCGCACCATAGTGGAGAAAAAACAGCGTGCGCTCGTCACCACGCTCACGAAAAAGACGGCCGAGGACCTCACCGAATATCTCGGCACCCTCGACTTCCGGGTGCGGTACCTGCATTCAGAAATCGAGACGCTCGAGCGCTCCGACATCATCCGCGACCTCCGCCTCGGAGAATTCGACATTCTCGTGGGGATCAACCTGCTCCGCGAAGGGCTTGACCTTCCGGAAGTGGCGCTCGTGGCGATCCTTGACGCGGACCGTGAGGGCTTTTTGCGCTCCGCCCGCTCTCTCATCCAAATAGCCGGAAGGGCGGCACGCCACGTTGAGGGAAAAATTATCCTCTACGCGGATGTCATGACGGATTCCATCAAGAAAACCGTTAGTGAAAGCACCCGCAGGCGCGTGAAACAGCTTGAGCATAATAAAGCGCATGGCATCACGCCCGTTACAATCCAGCGCCGCATCCAGGACAGGTTATTCTCCCCTGTCGAAGAGGAACCTGCAATGACCGGAGCAGTAAGGGAAAGTCCCGAGCGGTATTCTCCCGAAAGTCCAGACAAATCCCTGTTTACCGGCAAGAACCTGGGGCAAACAATTTTAAAGCTGGAAAACGACATGCGCGACGCGGCAAAGAAACTGGAATTCGAAAAAGCCGCGAAAATCAGGGACCGGATTGAGGAATTAAGGAAAAGGCACGATTCTTGACATTAAGGAACACCGCGGCAAGCTGCGGGGATCCTCTTTCCCTATGGAAAATAGACATACCTATAGTCGCTCGCCAACCCCGGAGCAAGGCTCCGTGGAATCCGCCCGCTATGGGATTTAAGAATAAAGAACCGCTATTTGCAAATAATCCAATCAACTATATTTATTTCCAAGCCCGGGTGGTGGAACAGGTAGACACAAAGGACTTAAAATCCTTCGGTGGGAAACTGCTGTGCCGGTTCGATTCCGGCCCCGGGCAGATTCCATTGCGGATTTCGGAATGACAATAATTTCATTTGCACGCTTTGCCCTGGTATTTCCTCCCTCCTATCCAGTCACCCTTATCAATTCTTTTTGTTTTTTTTCCTGAAATATGGTATATTGCATCCAGGCAGTTATGCCAGCGAGCCAGGTGGCTCTTATCAATTAACAGTTTCTAGAGAGGTGTCTCACATGAACATTTACGTTGGTAATTTGTCGTTCGAGGCCGGAGAGGCTGACGTTCGGCAGATGTTCGAAGCACACGGTCAGGTTGCGTCGGTATCGATCATCGAAGACAAATTCACCGGAAGGCCCAGAGGTTTTGCATTCGTCGAAATGCCCACGGACGCCGAAGCCCAGGCTGCTATCGCAGCCCTTAACGCCAAGGACTACAAAGGCCGTCCCCTCACCGTCAACGAAGCGCGTCCCCGCACAGAGCATCGCGGCGGCAGCGGTGGTGGCGGCGGCGGCGGCGGATTCAGAGGCAATAAAGGTGGCGGCCGCCGGGAGTGGTAAACTCGCCGGAATATTGAACACTTTTGCAATTTAAATCTTAGCTGATATTAATTCCTTGCAGCGTCCAATTTCTGCGGGGAAACAAAAGACAAGGCGTTTGCCTGCAGAGAGCCGGCAAACGCCTTTTTTATTGACATCCTTTATTCATTTGTAAATGAGAAGAAATATCCATCTGTGGCGGCTGAAACAGTCCCTTCTGTCGCGGTTTCGAACAATTGCACCCGCATTTGAAACAACAGGTCAAGGACGTTTTTAGCAGGATGCCCGTAAGGATTGCCCGCGCCAAAGGAAAGTACCGCAGCAGACGGATTTACAAAACCATAAAAAACAGGATCGACCGATCCGGCAGATCCATGGTGGGGCACCACGATGATATCGGACATGAGGGAAAAACCATAGCTCACGGCCAGCTGGCGCTCGGCGAGCGTATCAATGTCCGAGGTGATAATGACCGCAGTTGATCCGTACCGCACAATAAAGCACAGGCTGTAACTGTTCTTGTAATCGTCAACAACCGGCGCCCTGATTGCCAGGCCACGCGGCGGCCATATGCATTCAACTGAAACCCCGTTTAACCCGCCTATGGTGTCCCCCTGCGCTATTGTCCTGAAGCGTATTTTCTCCCGCCAGGACCCGCAATTTTCCCGTATCAGTGCAGTGTCTTCCAACAAGCTCGTTATAATGAGCCCTGAAAAACCGACTGAATCTCCCAGCCTGTTTAATCCGCCCATATGATCGGCATGCGAGTGTGAAATGACAATGGCGCGCAGGTGGGGCTTTTGCATGCCCTTATAGGCGCTGTTCCACTGCGGCGCCGCTCCCGTATCGCCCATGTCCCAAACAATCGCCTCCGGTCCAACGGCGCCGATCTGCGAAAGCCCCTGGCCGACATTGACAACAGTGAAAACAAAGCGGTCATCCTGCTTGGCCGGCTGCTGCACGCACGACACCACCGCTGCCATGCACGCGGCGCACACGCTAAAAGCAGTAATACGCCCGTGCATTGAGGTTCCATTTCTGTTCATTTTTGCCGTCCGTTGATGTTGCAATATCCCATTCGCACCATGTTTTTTCAAAAAGGCGCAGTGCCTGTTTAAAACCGAGCGAGCCTGTCCATTCCCTGCCGGTATCACCGAACAGAGTAACATAAGGGCTTATCTGCAATCCCGGCAGCAGACGAAACTCCGCCAGAACCCGGGAAAACGCGCTCTGGTATCCTGTATTCGAGGAATACGAACGGACCGAAAGGCCGGCCTTGACACGGGGTGAAAAAGCACGGTCAATCGAGATAAAAACCGCATGGGTCTCCTGTGATGCGGCAGTGGACATGCGATAGGTATACAGCACCCTGTAATCAAAATAAACCGTGCCTGAGGCGCCTGCTGTTGCACAAAGCGCCGCAGTGCCTCCCTGAAGCACGGAAGAAAGGCCCATGGTGGTAAAAAGCGCGTCTGACACCCGGAACCCCGTGCTACAGTCAACGAGGCTTATATCGGGCCCGGCGCTGTCTTTTTCGTCAAGTTCGTCCCTGCAGTCGAAGGCGATCCTGCCTCTCGGTAATGAGAGCGAAGCCGGAATTCTCGCCACTAATACTTTAAATTCCGCGCCTTTGCTTTTTTTTGTCAATTCCGCGCTGAGCGGCAGCGCCAAGGGACGGCTTTGCTCCAATCCCGTATTAACGGAAATGCCGAAACCGTTTCTATTTACGGAAACCCCGCAATGGAGAAAATAATCTCTGGCGTGCGCGGCGCTGTCCTGCGCGACTGTTTCAAGGCTGGACAACCCTGCCTTGAAACGAAGCGCTTCATTCGGTTCCGCCTCGCAGAAAAAGCCAAAGGCCTTTTCCGTGGCCCGGTCGTGGAAAAACGCGGAAACCTGCGTATTTTTCCAGCAATCACTTTGTATGCTGATTCCATTCCAGGTGTTCGACATGCCATACGCCCAGTTGGACAGGGTCGTGGGTGTCCGGTTATCGTTGGGAAAATATCCGTAAAACAGACCGCCGTCTTTTATTTGCTGGAAATTTCCCGCTTCAAAAGAAACGATGCCCGGAAATGCCGCAGACGCTGTCCGCCGTTTCCACAACAGCGCCGTGTCGACAAGGTCTGCGGTCCCCTGTATCGAAATCCCGCGATACGGCTGAAGCAAAAAACGCGAAAGCGCGGTCGTTTTCCAGGTTTCATCGCTGGAAACAGCCAGCCCGGCATTGGAAAAGCGGCGCGCTCCCGCACGGGAAAACGAAAGGATCGGCTCGTACTTTTTAAGCTGGGGATAATCTGAAAAAAACCTCGCAATGTCCGCCGCCGTCCACGGCTCATACCGTGCGAGCATATCAGGTGAAACCGGCAGGTCCTGAAGGCGGTTGTCAAGCAGGTCGTTAAGGTAGCCAAGTTCGCCGAGCGGGACCTCGATAGGCTGTATATAATAGGTTTCGAGCATATTCCACTCAAGAGAATCAAGGGCGCCGGATTTCAGCATGAGAAGGGCTTCGGGGATATCGCGCGGGAGAATTGCGGTGCGTAGTGTAAGCGGGAAAGACAAGAAATACAGTCTAAGAATAAATAAAATCGTCAGAAATATAACAGGACGGTAAAAAAATATCATTTTAGGATTCCGTGGTAATCGGGTGCTACAAGGGTGCGCCCAACAGAAGGCCCGGGCTTGAATCGGGTGGTACCCGGCTGCACCCGCTTAGCGCTCCAATAAATATTTTTGAAATTTGTTAAGATGTCTCATTAAAACATTAATAAAATATCAAAAATGACCTATTAACAAAAGGCATATTATTCTGCCACATTATATTTTAGATAACATAGCCACAATGAACCCTCTCACAAGCGACCTCACAGAAAATAAACTTCGGAATGACACCGATGCACCCGGTCAACGCGGCGGAACGGACATCCTGATATATTCCCTCCTTGCCGCGGTGTTTCTTTTCCGTCTGATTTACGCGCATTTTCTCGGCCTGGTGCCCGACGAGGCATATTACTGGGACTGGTCACGGGGCCTTTCGTGGGGCTACTTCGACCATCCGCCGATGATCGCATGGCTCATTTTTCTATCCCGCAACGTTTTCGGCGATACAACGCTCGGCGTCAGGGCCGCCACCATTGCCTGCGCGTTTCTGGCATCAGTTTTTTCGTACCTTGTGGCCAAAAAATATACCGCTAAAACGTCATCTTTCCTGTTATGGGCCACCCTGTCAAACAGTGTAATCCTGTTTTGCGTCGGTTCCATTCTCGCCACACCCGACATACCGTTGGTTTTGTTCTGGTCACTTTCGCTTTTACTGGGATATAAAGCCCTTTTTGAATCATCATCAACTTCGTGGATGTTTCTTGGGCTTGCTGCGGGACTCGGGTTCTTATCAAAATACACCTTTGCGCTTTTTCCACTTTCATTCGTGTTCTTTCTTGCCGTTTCCCGCGAACATCGCTTCTGGTTCGGACGTTGGCAGCCCTATGCCGCGGCATGCATTGCGTTCCTCGTATTCTTGCCCAACCTTGTCTGGAACCGGCACCACCACTGGCAAACTTTTGCATTTCAGGCGTCGCACGGGCTTGGCACGCACGCTTCCCTGCATTTCGATACGTTGGGCGATTTCATTGCCAGTCAGCTCGGCGTACTCTCGCTTTTCCCGTTTGTCCTCCTGGTCTGGGCCTCCGTATTCTTTATAAAAAGCAAACCGTTGCAAAGCAGGATTTTTTACCTCATTTCATTCTGCCTTGTCCCCTTTGGTGTTTTCCTGATTACAAGCCTGCATAAAAAGGTGGAGGCCAACTGGGCCGCCTGCGCCTATGTAAGCGGATTGGTCCTTGTTTCGCTTTTCTGGGAAAACCTTGACCCCCAAAAAAACAGGAGCATCAGGCGCTTCGCCGTTGCCTCTGCGGCAATCTCCGTGATTGCCGGGGGCGTTATTCTCTGGCATATTCAACAACCTTTTCTGCCCCTGCCGCCTCAAAACGATCCCGCGACCCAGGTGCGCGGGTGGAATGGTCTGGCAAAGGACATAGACGTCATAAGGACCCGCATCGATTCCCGCCGCGCCATGCCCGTATGCGCGAACCGGTACCAGGAGGCGTCGCTGTTCGGCTTCTATCTTCCCGACCATCCTGAAACTTTTGCCTTGAACACCGGCTCGCGCGACAATCAGTATTCCCTGTGGCCGGGTCGCAGGCCCGCCGCTTCGTCCAGCGTCATGTTTCTCCATTCCCCGGACGATCCATACATTGATACTATTTTAAAAAGGAATTTTTATTTATTCGCCCCCAGGGACAAGGCAACGTTGCGCCAGGGAAAAAACCGGGAAAGCACCTGGGGTGTTTTTACAGGATTGCTGAGGTAACGGCTATGCGCCTGCAACGCCCGATAAAACTTCTGACCGTGTTTGCCCTCGGGGTCCTGTGCCTGCTGGTGCGGCCGGCAGACTGTTCGCCTAAAAAATGCATCGCCCTCGTATTAAGCGGCGGCGGGGCGCGCGGCCTTGCCCAGATCGGCACGCTCAGGGCGCTCGAAAAAACAGGAATAAAACCGGACATCATCGTGGGGACCAGCATGGGCGCCATCATCGGGTGCCTGTACGCCGCGGGATACAGCGCCGACAGCATTGCGAAATTTGCCGGATCGATGAACTGGGGTGATATCTTTACAAACGAGCCTCACCGGAAAGAAATGCTGATGAGCCGGAAGGACGAGACAGGGAACTACCTGTTCGAGGTCCGCCTTGATAAAAACCTCAACCTGCTTCTCCCCCAGTCAATTTCCGAAGGCCAGGTGTTTTATAACGCCCTTGCGCCTAAACTCGCGGCCGTGCAGCACCGGTTCGGCACCGATTTCGACAGTCTTCCCATTCCTCTGCGAATCGTCTCCACCGACATTGTGTCCGGCCGCAAGGTCGTTTTTTCGAAGGGCAATCTCGCCACGGCCATCCGCGCGTCGTGCGGGTTCCCGCTTGTATTCTCTCCGGTCAATATGGACACCATGCTCCTCATGGACGGAGGACTCATGTCGAACATCCCAGTCTCCGCCAGCCTCGAGGAATTCCCCGGCTCCTATGTAATCGCCGTGGACGTCACCTCCCCCTTATGGGACAAAAAATCGCTGGCAAATCCAGTCCGGCTCGTGGACCAGGTCGTCAATATCGGGCTTACCAAGCAAAAAGCCGCTGAAAAAAACCTCGCCGATGCGCTCATTACGCCCGACCTGACCGGGATTCTCAACACCGATTTTTCAAAAGCAGATACCATCATCGCGCGCGGCTACTCGGCGAGCATTCCCGTTTTGGAAAAAATACGGGCGGAGTTTTTTAACACTGTCGCACGCGATTCCACGCAATGCCGCGCCATCGATGTGGTTTTCCTGCCCTGTTCTTTCCTTAACCTAAGCGCAGCAGACGCCACAAATCTTCAAAAGGCCCTTTCGGCGGCCAGCGGTCCTGCGGGTATTCCAATATCAGAATTTAAAAAAAAGGTTTACTCGGTTCTTGCAGAACACGGGAAGCCCTTTGCCAGGATCCAGTCCATTGAGCGGAAAGGTTCCATCACTTATGTGGCCATTGTGCCCGGAACCATAAAAGGCTTTTCGGTCGCAGGAAACAATATTACCAGATTTTCCGTCATCAGGGCATCTGTCGGAATGAAAATAGGCGACACGCTTACCATGGAAAAAATCACCAGGGCGATGTCCGCCCTGTATTCCACCGACTTGTTCAAAAATGTCAACATCACCGCGGACACAAACGGCGTTGTCGGAATAGTACTTACGGAAAAAGACTTCTGGCGCGCGCGCGTCGGGCTTCGTTTTGACGAATACAATCTCGTGGAAGGGTATATCCAGCCTGCCTACGAGAACCTTTTCGGCCTTGGCATTTCCACCTCACTGCACCTTCAATACGGGTCTTTAAGGGAAAAATACGCACTCGACCTGCTCAGTAACCATATCTTCTCCTCGGCTTTTGCAAATATAGTGCAGGTCCAGGGATATCTTGCCAGGGAGCGCGTGGTGACCCGATCAACATCTGCTGACTCGCTTGACTCAATACTTACTCATGTCCATCTCGAAGAACAGACGCTGGAAAAAACAGGGATCATGGGTATCGCCGGCGTGCAGCTTGGAAAGTTTTTCATGCTCGAAGGCGGGATCCGGTTTGAAAGATTCGCACTGTACGAATCAAAGGCGTTCAAAGACCCTTTTGGCGCGTTTAAAGGCGGCATGCAATACTTTATGCTACGCCTTACCGGTGACGACCTTGACAGATTTCCCTTTCCCGAAAAAGGACAAAAACACTATATTACTATCGGCGGAGCGCACGACGTAATCGGCGGGACCCAAAGCTTCTTTAAAATAGACGGACATTTCAGCCAATATTACACCTTTGGAAAAATCCATACGTTTTCACCACAGCTGCAGTTCGTATGGTCCACCGACTCGATGCCCGACGTTGAAAAAGTGTACCTGGGAGGCGCCGGGCCCGAAGAAAAATCCAGGGAAATAGGCGTTTACAATTATTTGCCATTTTTCGGATTGCGCCCGAGGTCCCTGCCGGGCGACATCGCGCTCCTGCTTCACGGCGGTTACCAGCTGCGCATCCAACGCGGCCTTTACCTTTTATGCTCTCTTGACTGGGGATATGCCTGGCCGTGGGAAGAGCGCTGGAAGCCCGGGAACCTGACCATGAGCGGTCTTCAAAATATCGGCAGGGATTTCATTGACCAGGCCCCGCTTGGCATGGGTATAGGGATCGCATACGAGACGGTGGTCGGGCCCATCCGCTTTTCCTGGGGCAGGTTGCTCCGCAATAAGCTCGACCCGGAACTCGCGATTTTGTCCGAAAATCTTTTTTATCTTTCTCTGGGGCACGATTTCTGATTTGGTAGTGCACCCGCAGTGCTTTGCCGTTTTAATCGTTAAAGGTTATTGTTCAGCATTATGCGTCTGACCATTTCTTCCAAACTGTTCTTAGGGTTCCTCTGCGTCATATTCCTCAACGGGATATTTGTCGTAATTGTCAACAAGCTGTCCGACCTCAACGGCCTCGCCAACATCCTTAAACGGCAGGACCAGGTGAAAAACGAGCTGCTCCGCGTGGCGAGCCTGCAAAGCGACAAACGGAGAAGCAGGACGTCATTTGAGGCCATCGGTAAGCCCGAGTCGGTGGAAAACTTCAAGCAGGCGGCCAGGATTCTCCAGCAATTGCTCGATTCCATCGGCACCGAGCTGACCGCCATTTCCGGGCTTGATTCGAGCGTGTTCCGCAAGGCCGTGGCAAGTGCCGACCATTACGAAAGCCACGTGCGGCTCGTGTCGCTGATGCAGACCGTAATGGGGTACAGCGCCCTTTACGACAAGTCGTTTGCCATGCTCGCCTTTGCCGGCGCATCGCCCGATTCCATAAAATACGCGGCCGACGAACGGGCGCGGCCGCTCACGCTCGTGCTCGACTCGGCGGACCGTCAGCTCACCAAGTCGCTGAAATCAACTGATGCCCTCATTGACGAACAAACCAAAAGCGCCATCAAGGCCACCGAGCGCAGGATCAATGACATCAAGCAGATGACGATCATCATTCTCGCGATCGTCATCCTCGTGGCGCTCGGGTTCGCGTTCTTCTTCTCGCGCGTCATCACGAATTCCCTGCGGCGCCTCAAGGAATCGGCAAGCGTCATCGGAAAAGGGGACTTTTCCTTTGATACGTCGGGGTATCCCTCCGATGAAATCGGCGACCTCGCTTCGGCGTTCCATGACATGGCCGCCGATCTCAAGAAAACCCAGGAAGAGCTGGTGAAATCGAAACGGCTGGCCGCGATTGGAGAGGTAGTCGCTTCGGTCAACCACGAGATCAACAACCCCCTCATGATAATTTCGGGAAACGCGCAGTTTCTCCAAATGTCAATGAAGGACTATCCGGACGACATGAAGGAGCGCGTGAAAGTCATCCTCGATGAAACAGACCGGATCTCGGCCGTCACAAGAAAAATGAGGGAAATCAAAAACCCCATCGTCGAAGAATACACGTCCAGCGGCGAGCAGATGATAAACCTGGACAAGTCATCCACCGACTGATAAACGGACACACGTTATGCGAAGCCTGATGGCATCGAAAAATAAACCTCCCCGCCGGTTCCCTGCGGCCTTTCGTATCTGCGTTGCCGCAGGAATGGTTTTTCTTTTCGGCTGCGCCGCAAGCCGCGTTACCCAGTACACCTACGACAAGCAGCTGCTTGCCGACGCCGAGGCCAAATTTGAAAATAAGCGTTATACGGAAGCGCTCAAAATCTACCAGGAACTTGTCACCTCGCCTGCGTATTCGCAGTCCCCGTCGGCAAAGCTCGCCCTGTACCGGATCGGCTACATCAACATTTATTATGACAACGCCAAAGCGGACCCGAAGGCGGCGCTCGAGGCCTTTACTTCATACAAGGAGCGTTATCCCGAAGACAAATCTATCGGCGAAATCAACACGATCGCCAAAATCCTCGTGGTCCTGAAAAGTTTCCAGGACCAGTATGACGCCACCACGACGCGCATGAAAAAGCTCCAGAACAAAACCGCAATAGCAAGCGGGAGCCTCGACACGCTCCTCGAGACGATCCAGCGATGCTCCTCCGAGCGGGATTCCCTTGACCTCGAACGGGCAGTGCTGGTGAAAAAAATAGTCGATCTCGAGCAAACAATTGTCAAAATGGAAAAAACACGGTAAAGGTCCCTATTCTCCCATGTCCTTCCCAGCATTCCGCAAGGAAATCACCCACAGCTCGACCATCGTCGTCAAAGTAGGCAGCAGGATCCTCACCTCGCAGGAAAACGTCCCGAACATCAGGCGGGTGCGCGGGCTTGTCGGCGCAATAGCGCTGCTGCGCGAGTCGGGGAAACGCGTCCTCCTTGTTTCGTCCGGCGCGATCGCGCACGGCATGATCGCCCTCCATTTTAACAAGCGCCCGGCGACAATTCCCGCAAAGCAGGCATGCGCGTCCGTCGGACAGATCCGCCTCATGACCATGTACGAATCGCTGTTTTCGAAACACGGCGCTCCAACAGGCCAGGTGCTCCTCACCTGGGATGATCTTCGCGATAAAAAACGGTACCTCAACCTGCGCAACACCCTCTTTCAGCTTTTCGACATGGGGGCCGTTCCCATCATCAACGAAAACGACTCCGTGGGCGTCGAGGAAATCCGTTTCGGTGAAAACGACACGCTCGCCGCCCAGATCTCCATGCTCATTCAGGCCGATCTGTTTGTCAACCTCACCGACATCGACGGGCTTTACGACGCGAACCCCGCAAACAGCAAGAGCGCGCGCCAGATTCCCGTCGTTGAATGCATCACCCCGGCAATCCACCGGTACGCCTCCGAAAGCAAAAGCGAAATCAGCGTTGGCGGCATGCGTACCAAGCTCAGGGCGGCGGAAATGGTGACCAGGGCCGGCATCACCGCCCTTATCGGCGACGGCTACCACCGTACGCTGACCGAAGTTCTGTCTGACCCCCGGGCCGGCACCATTTTCCTTCCCGGCAAAAAAAAGATGTCTTCCCGCCACCGCTGGATCGCGTTTGCGGGCCAGCCGCGCGGGACCATCACCGTTGACGACGGCGCAGTGCGGGCGATCACCGAAAAAGGGAAAAGCCTTCTCCCCGCCGGTATTCAAAAAATAACCGGGACGTTCAGGGCCGGCGACATGGTCGTTATCCAGAATGTCAAAAAGGATGCTGTGGGCCGCGGTCTTGTCAATTATTCCTCGGTTGAGGCTGATAAAATTGCAGGATGCAAAACCGCCGACATCGCCATCCGGCTCGGGCAGAAGACGTTCGACGAGCTTATCCACCGCGACAACCTTGTTATCCTTTGACCGCGCACACAAGTTATTTTCCTACCATTGGCAATAGAGATAAATAACAGGAAATACCCATGGCTTCCCTTAAAAAAACGATTGATACCATAGCCCGGAAAGCACGTAGTTCAAGCCGCTTGCTCGGCGACACACAGCAGGACAAGGTTGATAATTGCCTGCGCGCCCTGGCCCTGCTTCTCGATGAGCGGAAAGATGCGGTTGTAAAGGCCAACCGGAAGGACATCGCCCTGGCCCGTAAAAAAAACCTGTCAGGACCCATGATCGACAGGCTGACGCTGACGGACAAGGCATTTGATGCCATGAAAAAAGGGCTTAACGTTGTTGCGGGCCTTTCAACGCCGGTGGGGTCCGTCTTTGACGAGCGGGTGCGGCCCAACGGGCTTGCCATCGGAAAAATGAGGGTCCCCATCGGCGTGATCGCGATCATTTACGAATCGCGCCCCAACGTGACCGTAGACGCAGCGTCGCTGTGCCTCAAGTCGCGCAACAGCGTGATCCTGCGCGGCGGCAGCGAGGCGTTTTTTTCCAACACGGCGCTCGCCTCTTTGATCGCAAATGCCTGCGAAAGCGCAGGCCTGCCCGGTGATGCCGTTCAGCTTGTCCCCACCACGGACAGGAAAGCCATAGATTTCCTCCTTAAAAAGGAAAACGACATCGATCTGGTGATTCCCCGCGGCGGCGAAGGACTTATACGCGCCGTCGTGGAAAAGTCGCGCATCCCGGTCATCAAGCATTACAAGGGCGTATGCCACGTATATGTGTCGCGGTTCGCGGACATGGCAAAGGCCATACCCATAGTCGTAAACGCCAAGGTTCAGCGGCCCGGCGTGTGCAATGCCATGGAAACCCTGCTGCTTGACACATTGCTGCCCGACGTGGACAAAGTAAAAATCCTGGCCGCGCTCGTTGATAAAGGCGTTATCCTGTACGGTGATCCTGCGGTGCGGAAGCTTGTTAAAGGCGCCAGGCGCGCCACCCGGGAAGACTGGTTCGCCGAATACCTTGATTTGCGGCTGGCCGTGCGCGTGGTAAACGGCGCGGGAGAAGCAATCTCGCATATCAATACCTACGGCTCGCGCCACACCGATTCCATTGTCACCGAGGCGAATGAAGAAGCAGACCAGTTTGTCCGGCTTGTCGATTCATCTTCTGTCATGGTGAATGCAAGCACCCGCTTTTCAGACGGTGCCGAATACGGCCTGGGCGCGGAAATCGGCATTTCGACGGACAAACTGCATGCGCGGGGCCCCATGGGGGTCGCAGACCTTACCACATACAAATGGGTCGTGAGAGGAAATGGACAGATAAGAGGATAATAATAATATTTTGTTGGGGGAAGTATCCCCCTCGCTGCATCCCGGCCTCCGGCCGGTATTCCGCTACCCCCTCCTGGGTGCACCCCGGGAAGTGATAGTTGCAAGAATCAAGTTTTTGCTGGGGGGCACCCGCGGAGAGCAGTTAAAAAGTTGAAATGTAAACGCGTTGACGGGTTAATAATATTTTTCAGTTACGTTTCTTTTTTTTTGTTTTTGCGTTAGGTGGACTGGAGTGGTGCGCCAGAGCGCATTGCCGGCCGACCCTCGCCGAAGGCGAATTAGGGCTGACCGGCAACGAGGCCAACCGGCCGAGCCCGGAAGGAGACCGACCCGGCTTTAGCCGGGGAACGCCCAGCTCTTTCTCTTGATTTCTGGGTGCGCCCAGCGGATGGTTCGGGCTTGCCACGATGGGTTCCCGGCTGCACCCGCTCAGCGATCCAGAAAATTATTTATTTGATTATGTTATGGAATTTAAAATGAACCTGCTTGACATTATAAAATTCGACGCTAACGGTCTTGTTACTGCAATTGCTCAAGACGCAGATACAAACAAAGTGCTGATGGTAGCATATATGAATCGTGACACATTAATTGAGACGCTTGCCACCGGAAAAATGGTGTATTATAGCAGAAGCAGAAAAAAGCGCTGGCTCAAGGGAGAAACGTCAGGCCATTTTCAGGCCGTGCGCGAGGTGTATGTGGACTGCGACGGCGACGCCCTCCTTTTCAAAATCGACCAGACCGGCGCCGCATGCCACGAGGGATATGCGTCGTGCTTCTTCCGGAAGCGCAGCGGTGATTCGTGGGAGATCTGCGATAAAAAGCTTTCCTGACAAAAGCGTCAAGGGGCGCACCTTCATGAAGAAATCCGGCACGCTTGAAAAACTCCTCGACTGCGGCATCATCCCTATTTTCCGTACATCATCCGTCGAAACAGCAACTGCCGTTGCCGAGGCCCTTATTAAAGGCTCTGTCCCTGTCCTGGAACTGCCCCTGTCTTTTCCCGGTTCGCTGGCCGTGATCGAAAAGGTGGCCAAACACTTCGGCAAGGACCTTCTTCTCGGCGCAGGTACCGTGCTCACACCGCAGGCGGTACGCGACGCCATTAGTGCGGGCGCACAATATATCGTAAGTCCGAATACAAACGTGAATGTCATCAAAGAATGCCTGTCAGAAGCCGTACCCTGTTTCCCCGGCGCTCTCACCCCCACCGAAATCGCCATGGCACTGCAGGCAGGTGCGGATGCAATTAAAGTTTTTCCCTGCAACGCCATGGGCGGACCAGCTTACATCCGCGCGCTTAAAGCGCCGTTTCCGGATTCTCTGCTCATTCCCTGCGGCGGTGTTGGCGTTGACAACGCCGCAGGATATTTTACCGCGGGCGCAGACGCGGTTTTTACGGGAACAACGCTGATCAACGCAGTTCTTGTGGAATCAGGTAATTTCATGGGCATCACGAAAAACACTCAAAAGCTTATGGACATTGTCCGCTCATCAAGGAAAATGACCGCATGACAGAAAAACCCCTCCTATTCCCGCGTATTGAAGTATCGCTTGACAATATTGTCCATAACATTTCTGAAATCAAGAAGATAGTTCCGGCGTCAAAAGGCATAATGGCAGTTGTCAAAGACCTTGCCTATGGCTGCGGATCGGTGATGGTGAGTAAAACGCTCGAGGCAAACGGCGTGGCATGGCTTGCCGTGGCTTTCGCCGGCGAAGCACGTGTCCTCAGGGACGGCGGCATTACCCTTCCGGTGCTTGTGCTGGGTGAATGCGATAAGAACGAACTAGCCTGGGGCGCAGCAAACAATATCAGTTTTTCGCTTAATGATCCGGCTGACATAACCACATGGAGTGAAAGCGGCCTTACGGTACGTTTTCATATAAACATCGACACGGGTATGGGGCGGTTAGGGTTGCTGCCCAACCAGCTCCATGCGATGATTGATGCCGTAAAAAGCAACCCCCGTCTCGTATGCGAAGGCGCATACACGCACCTTGCCTGCGCTGATGTTCCGGGGACCGATTCCGTGGGCGTCCAGCTCAATCGGTTCAGGGAAGCGCTTGGCGCGCTGATACAGCACGGTATTTCGCCGCAGCACATTCATTACGCCAACAGCTCGGCCCTCATGCGGTTTCCCGTTTCGCCCGAATGCACGCTTGTCCGACCCGGCATCACTATTTACGGATGCAAGCCCGACCCCGGCCAGGACTTTCCCCTCGGCCTCAGGTCCGCGGTCGCGCTCAAGGCGCACGTCGCAAAAATCAAACGCGTGCCCGCCGGCACGCCGGTGAGCTACGGCGGCCGTTACGTGACCACCAGTGATACGAACATCGCCACCATACCGCTCGGATACGGCATTGGGCTGCCCAGGCTCCTCACCAACCAGGGCGCAGTGCTCATCGGCGGAAAACGGTACACGGTTGCCGGCACCGTCACTATGGACTATATCATGGTGGATGCCGGACCAAAGCCGCTGATGCGCGTGGGCGATGAAGCCGTTGCCATCGGATACCAGGGCAACGAGTATATAAGCCCGGACGAAGTAGCGCGCATGAGCGGCACCATTGCCTATGAAATCCTTTGCGGCCTGAGCACGAAACTCGACAGATACTACTTCCGGAATGGTTCATTGCTCCATTATCAACCAGGCTATTATTTCTGACTTCCGGTTGGCGGCACCACGGCCCAGGCATACCCTCGGCGGCTTGCGGCGCACCCGAATATCCGTCCCCACCCTTCCACTATCAATTATTTTTTCTGCCAAGGAAACATTCCGCTATGGAAGAATGGCTTGAAATACAGGATTTGGCGGACCGGATCGAGGAGCTTCTCGAAATGGGGCTCTGCGATGACGCGCTTGCGCTTCTGGAACAATATGCCATTTTTTATCAGGACGAATGGGAGATTTACTTTCTCTATTCACGGGTTTTTACCGAGCAGAACAATCCCCGCGCCGCAATCCCCCACCTTTACAAAAGCCTTAGGATAGATAAAAAAAACGTTGATGTCCTGCTCGGACTTTTTTACGCCTACACCCAGCTCAACCAGTTTAAAAAGGCGGTCAAATACCTTTTGCGCGCTGAAAAATACAATCCGGATATCGAGGCCGTGCTCAGCGCAATGATATGGTACAACACCGAGATAAACCAGTTCGACAAGGCAATCCGCTATTTCGAAAAAGCGCTGAAAACAGGGACCGACAATCCCGAGACCTTCCGCAACGGCGCAATTGCCTATGAGCGTTTGGGGAATTACGAAAACGCCGAGTCCTGTTTTAAGACGGCGCTCCAGATCAATCCGCAATTCGACGAAGCACGCGATTTGCTCGCCGACCACTACATTTTTCTCGGTGAAACCCATAAAAGCGTGGCACTCTATCAGGAACACCTCAAAGACTCGCCGAGAAACATCAGGACGCTGTCGCGCCTCGTATTCTGCCTTTCCCAGAACGAACAGATCGACGACGCGCTCGCGCTTGCCCAGGAAACCATCCGCCTGTATCCCAATTCTCCCGTGGGCTACGTCGACTGCGCCTACACCTACCTGAACAGCGGCAGGCTCGACCTTGCCCTTCTCTCCGCCGACAAGGCTCTCGACGCCTCCCCCATTGATGCTGAAGCGCTCCGTGTCAAGGCAATTGCCTATTCGGAAAAACGGGAACACAGGGAGGCACAGCGGGCTTTTGAGGCCGCTCTTTCCCTTGAGCCCCTCAACCCCGAAATCATGCGCGACTACTATCATCACCTGCGAACCGTAGGCAATTTCACAAAAATGGAAAAATTCGTACACTCCGTCATAAAAATGGAACGTCCCTATTGCATTGAGGACTACTGGTTTCTTGCAGACTACTACCGTGAAAAAGGCGACAATCTCAAGGCGTTCCACTTTCTGCACAGGGCATACGAAAGCATGCCGGGTGAAAAAGAGCTTATCCCCCCTATGATCGACATAATGCTCGACACCGGCCATGCACTCTTCACCACGCCGTTTCTCAAGCATTATGCGGAGAAAAACGGGTGGAACGACATTATGATGCAGTTCGCCCGCCACAAACGCTTCAAGGGAAAATGGAACCAGGAAGGGGTACGCTTCCTCCGGTATTACAGCCAGAAGCCGTCCGATTTCCGCAGATACATCTTCCTTGTGTATTTTGAAAAATTCACCATTGCAGGCCTGCTCCTTCTCTTCCCTTTTATCTCCGGCTTCTTTTACCTCCTTAAAGGGATCCCGGGCGTCCTTTTCGTCACTATATTTTCAATTATCCTCGCTGCAGGGTGGAAAACCGCAAAAGTGCTGTTTAAGTGGTAGTTTTTCCTTTTTTATTTTATACTTATTAGAGAAACCTCATGCGCCTCTTTTCCTTTATCCGCACCATTCCTCAGCCCTTGCTATACCTGCTGTATGGTGTTATCGTATTTTTTTTATGGGTATTCGATTCGCTCACCGGCCCAGATCTTTCATTTCTTGTGTTTTATCTGGTTCCCATCCTGATGGCAACCTGGTTTTCGGGCAAGCTTGCGGGCCGCATCTTTGCAATCATCTGCGCCGCGGCATGGTTTTTTTCGGATGTCCTTTCCCATTCATCCTATTCGCAGCCCCTTGTCCCCTACTGGAACGTCACGGTAAAATTCTGCGTGTTCCTTATCGTTGTCGAAATCCTGTGGCGCCTTAAAGACGCATTGGCGGCTGAAAAGGAGCTGGCACGAAAAGATGGACTCACCGGCGCCGCGAACCGCAGGTCTTTTTTTGAAAGCGGGCTTATTGAGATAGACAGGATGCACCGCTACAAACACACCTTTTCCCTTGCCTACATTGATCTGGACGACTTTAAAGGCATCAACGACACCATGGGCCACGACACCGGCGACCTTGTGCTCCGCACCGTGTCCGAAACGATCATCAAAAACATACGTTCAACGGACATCTTCGCCCGCCTCGGCGGCGATGAGTTCGTGCTTCTCCTTTCGGAAACCGGCGTCGAGCAGGCGCAGGCGGTGGTTGACAAGCTGCATGCAGCCCTCGACGAAAGAATGAACAGGGCGCGGTGGCCCGTGTCGTTTTCCATAGGCGTCATGACCTTCATCCGCTCGCCTTCCAGCGTGGACGAACTCATTCGCAAGGCCGACGCGCTGATGTATGCCGCGAAACGGGAGGGAAAGAACCGGGTCAAATATTCGGTGTGGAAGGAATCGGGGTCGGTGGTGTGACCATGTTAGGGGAAGAGTCTCCCGCAAAGAATGCCAAGAACACAAAGTAGCGTTTTTATTTCAGAATAATGATCTTTTTTTGGACATGATACTCCCCTGCGGTAAATGAATACAGGTAATTACCCGACCGGAGGTTTCCCACGGGCAAAACAATGGAATAACTTCCGGCAGCTTGCTTCTTGTTGATAAACGAACAAACCAGCCTTCCAGCGAGATCGTAGATTCTTAGCGACACAAACGATTCATGAGGAAGAGAATATTTGAAATTTTTCGTATTGCTCATTCCAACCTCAACCGGATTGAACGGTGCGCGGACTTTCTGAATCGTCCCCAGCGGTAATTCCGAAAGCGGCCGATGCCATAGTCCCGCCTCGGTGGCCGCGAACATTTCCCTGTCGCTGAAAGCAAGGGCCCGCACGTTCCTGTTTCCCAACCCTTCGTTGATGTCGGTCCAGGGGCGGCCGCTGTCGGGCGCGAGGTAAACGCCGTCACCAGTGGCGGCGAAGAGATTGCCGTTGAGTGAAGCAAGGTTCTGGATGGTTTTGTTCGTTAAAGTATCCAGTCCAGTCCATGAGGTATCGGAGGGCTTCAATATAAAAATATTGGCCGGGATCCACCCAGGGCACGTCTCACTCATAAACGGGACTCGAGGAAAAAGTTCAAATAAATAATTGTTACATACAGCAGTAGAAATAGCAGTTGGCGCCACTATGTTTGTTTTTAACCAAGACAATCCCGTATCAGAAGAAATGAAGCAATAGCCACCACAACCATTGCCATATAATAAGTTGCCTTTTGCCAAAAACGGAACAATGGGACAATCAGAAGAGTCGGTTATACGATCCCACGATTTACCTAATGTATTTGAAACATAAGCACGGACCCAAGGATAAGAATCTATTGAGGCCTCTGTAAATATTTTTTTTCCGTATGAAAACATCCATAAAATTCGGGATTTGGGGAAAATGCCGTTTCGGGGTTCCCAGTATGTGCTCGTATCGGTAAATGCAAAAACACCGCTGTCGGTGCCGGCAAACATGACAGCCCCTACAGAGGCCAAGCAGGTCACCCCGTTATGCGGCAGGTTATTATTTTTTTCAATCCATGAAGAACCGTTTGAGTTGACAATAAAAGTATTTAATTTTGAGCAAACAAATACTTTACCCGCATTATAAGAAATCAAAGATAGGTCAGTGCATGACATTCCGGCGTTCGAAATTTTCCAAGTCTTGCCACTGTCTGAAGAAAGATATATGCCCTCCGTTGTGCCATAAATGATGCTTTTCCCATTTTTTATATAAGTATTGACATAAATCGAGGAATCCGGCACATTTAAAGGATCTAGAGTGACCTGGGGAAATAAAACATCAGCATTATTATGCCATGTTCGAGCGTTGTCGATTGAAAAGAAGACTCCGAAAAAGGGAAAGCCACCATAACAGGAAATTGCATGACCTACAATTACCCTCGAAAAAAGCGTATCATTGGCAAACTCCAAACCGTTAACAGATTTGGTAGTATTTAGGCCGGAATCCATTTCCTTCCATGAAGCTCCGCTGTCCTGGGATAAATACACCCCGTTTTTCGTGCCGATAAATACATTATTATCTTTTATTGCAATCTCCGCAATGTGCAAATCAGTCAAACCGTCATTTTCCACTGCCCACGACGCCCCATTGTCGATAGAGCGAAATACCCCGCCGCCGTTGGTGCCTGCATAAATATTGTTCCATGCTTTTGCCAGAGCGGTCACGTTAGCCCCATAAGGCCCATTTACTGGCGACCATTTGGCATAAACATGATTTCCAAACCCTACGACGCAAAGTACCAATGATATTGCGATCTTTTTTTTCATGGTTTGTCCTTTATCTGATATTCCGATGAAAAGTTGTCCTTTTTATTTGACACAACCATAATATCTCTTTAAACCTTTTAAAAATCAAGCATTAAAAAAAAATAGTGTTTTCTGCCAGAAACCTCTGTTTTTTATCGACCACCAAACACCTTTGTACGACAATCCCAAAAAATTCATATACTTTGCCAGGTCCAAACATGTTATTTTAAATTAAAATTATGCCTCCCCCCGACTTCCGCACCGAGCCCAAAGTCCTTCAATGGGAAAAAGCCCTTCGCGACGCTGGCTGTACAATCAATACTCTTACTCCTCTTTCCCTCCTTCACAAAAAAAACAACGAGCTCCTTTTCGCGCTCTGTGAAGCAGGCGTTGCTGATCCGCAGAAAAAAAAGCTTCCCAAATACATTTTTATCCGCGGCCATGCCGTCATTGTCGTGGCGCTGTTGAGAAACAAGGAAACGGGCCTTGAGCGATATCTCATGATCCGGCAGCGCAGGATCGGCAACGGCATGCTCAACCTGGAATTTCCCGCGGGAATGCTCGACCGCGATGTGGACAGCGTTGGGGCGGTTGCCGTTAAGGAATTGTTTGAGGAGACCGGGCTTTCCATTGCCGAAGATGACCTCCGTCCTCTTCACAAGGGCCCGTTGTACAGCTCGCCCGGGGCATGCGACGAGGGCATCTACTATTTTGGATGCATCGTTCCCCTTTCGAATGATGAATTTGCATCATTTGAAGGGCGCAGGGCCGGCAGCAAAAGTGACGGCGAGTCCATTGCCGTGTGCCTGTACACCCAGCAGGATGCCGAGGAGGAAACGACATCGCTGCAGGTCCGGCTGGGGTTCTACCTGTTTAACGAATATCTGAGAAACATACGCCGGGCATAGTTATCCACCTAATAGTACCCTCGCACCAACTCTCATGAAATCCTATATCGGTAAAAAAACCATACAGGAATCCGTACCCGAGCTTCTCTACGACGAGTCCCGTTTTACATTGGGAATTCCCGAAAAGGTTTTTTTTCCGCAGGACCTAGACGATCTTCTCGCGGTGGTGCGCGATTGCAGCCGGAATAAAACGCCCATCACGGTGATCGGCGGTAAAACCGGGATCGCAGGCGGAAGCGTGCCCAACGACGGCTGCACTGCAATCTGTTTCTCCGAAATGAACAAAATTCTTTCCGTAAGCAAAACGACTGATGGCTCTCCATTGCTGCTCTGCGAACCGGGAATAACTCTGGAAAAAATTACCATCTTTCTGGAAAATCCAAAAATATGGCCGTATCCGGTCACTGGAATTGGTCTCCTTGAAGGAAAACAATGGTTTTATCCTCCGGACCCTACCGAAACGACCGCCCAGCTCGGCGGAACGGTCGCGACCAATGCCTCCGGCGCCCGGTCATTCCGCTTCGGGTCAACACGAGCCCATGTCGAATCGCTTTCACTTGTATTTGCAAACGGTGATACGCTCAGCCTCAAACGCGGTGATTGCGGGGAACGTAACGGCGTTTTTTCCATTACAACCGATCAGGGCAATACGTTTACCGTACGTTCTGCTACATATAGAATCACGGCAATTAAAAACGCGAGCGGGTATTTTTCGTCAAACGGCATGGACCTCACTGATCTCTTTATCGGCTCGGAAGGAACGCTCGGCATCTTCTCCAGCATAGGCGTAAGGTTGATGCAAAAACCGGAATTTGCCGCGGGACTCAGCTTTTTCCCCTCACGCAATGCGGCATTCGGGTTTGCGTCGTTTCTCAGGGGCCAACCGCCCGTTTTGTCCATCGAATACTTTGATCAAAGCGCGCTGGCGTTCCTCGAATCGAAAAAAAAAGACCTGCCGTTTGACCTCCCGGAAACAGCGCCCGATAAACAAAACGCGGTCTACTGGGAATACAGGGAGGAAAACAGCGGGCAGTTTGAGGCGCAGATGGACAAATGGGAGGAATCGCTGAAGGAGCACGGGTCTTCCTTTGAAAACACCTGGAGCGGTTTTGAGCCGAAAGAAACCGAGAAGCTCAAGGCCATCCGCCACGGCATTCCCGAAGCGATCAACAGCGTCATAGCCCGTTACAAACGCGATTTCCCGGTCCTGCGCAAAGTTTCAACCGATACCGCCCTTCCTTCACGGGAATTCGACCGGGTCTTTTCCTGGAGCGTCGGAAATATCGCCGCGAGCGGTCTTGAATACGCGGTGTTCGGCCACCTTGGCGATTACCATCTCCATATCAACATAGTTCCGCGGAACCTACAGGAATTTACGCAGGCGAAAAAGCTCTATGAAGATCTTATGTCCAATGCAATTTCGGCAGGCGGGACAGTTTCGGGGGAACATGGGATTGGAAAATTGAAAACGGTATTTCTGAAGATGATGTATGGGGAAAAGGCAATCGCCGAAATGACGGCAATTAAGACCGCTTTTGATCCTGATTGGCTTTTAAACAGAGGAAATTTATTTGATTATCCGCCAGCACTTCCGGCCTAACAACGGGATGCCTTCTTTTTTTGCCCGCATGCGTCCAGGCATGCATTAACGATTTCCCCAAGCACGGGAAACTGCGCAGTCTCTCTTTCCAACGGCTGCAACCGCTGCAGCGCAACCGGAATATAATCACGGTACCAGTCCTTTCCCTTGTGGATCGACAGGTTCCCGAAGGCGCCGAGCGCCTGCATGAGCCTTTGCAGCGCGCATATCCTGAATGAATGTTTGGTAACAACGGCGGGCGCTATAGACAAATAATAATCGAGCAGGCGCGTGCCGACCGCAGGGGTAAGCCGCGCCACGTAGGGGTCCAGCAACAGCGACGCGACGTCATAGGCGGCAGGGCCGCGCCGAGCGCCCTGAAAATCCACGAACCGTATTCTCCCGTCCTGCACCATGATGTTTTCCGACTGGAAATCCCTGTGAATGCACACTTTGGGGAATGCCGCGGCCTCGGCCGCGATACACTGCCGTTCTCTTTCCCATTCGTCTGAAACAAGCCTGTCGAGGCCGAAATATTCCTTGACGCAATGCGTAGTGAAATATTCGCTTTCCCATAAAAACATCTCATTGTCCATGTCGCGTGCAGCAATGGTGGCGCTCATCCCGGGATCCAGCCCCTGCCATTGCGCCAGGGCATCAAGCGCCTTTTTATAAGTTGCATCCACGGAAGCGTCGGTGGCATCGCGGGAGGCGCAGTATTTCTTTAACGTCAATGCACCCAGATCTTCTTCCAGAATAAGGCCGTGGCCGTCATCGCTGGAAATAATTCCCGGCAAAAACGGAAGAAGCGGCGAAATATCGCGCTGTAGGGAAATAAAGCGCGCCCAGTCGTGATCGCTGCTGTCCCATATGACCAGTATGTACGATTCTTTTGTTGTGCAGGATTTAATACGTATGAATGTGCGGTCCGAGCCTGCATGACCGGCAGAAGTTATTGTCCAGGAGACGGGATCAAACGAAGGAATGGCCTTTTTAAGGAACCCTGCTTGCGCAGGTGTCAATTGAACGGTGTCAGGAGCCAAAGGATAATACCCCGTATTTTGTGACAATGGAATTTTGTATGCTTGCATTTTCCGGCACAGCGGCATCGCTGAAAACAACGGAACGGGAAATGCGGCAGGAGTCTGGTATTGACGGTGTGTCTATCCAGGAATATGCGCCGAGCTGTTTTACCGTTGATGCCCCAAAGGAACGCGGGTACGCTTTTTTTGCTTTTCTGTCAACAATCAGCTTTTCAGAAACAGCAATATCATACGTACCGTCAAGCACGTCAAAATGTATTGCAGCCAGGTTTGCCGGGGTGCCCAGATCAATCCAATAGGCCTGTCCCGCCTCAATGATTTTAACCGGCAAGCCCTTTTCCTGACAGCGCTTCCACACGGGAAGGATTGAAAAATCCTTATCGGTAAGGAGATCAAGGATTCCCCTTTTATAAAAAGCAATGCCCGCAAATTCCGCTCCCGCAAGCCCTCCCCTGCACGTGCCGGCGACGGACGATTCTTCAGAGCGCGCCCCGGCATATTCCTTTGTGTCCTCATCGTACCATACGGTGCCGTGTTTTGACGCAACGGAAACAAGTCCTGCAGTGCAGCCCATTTCAACAAACGCATTAAACAGCGCTTTCAGATCGAACGAGGCTATAATATCAACGTTTGCAACGCAGAAATAATCGTCTTTGGCGAGAAACTCTTTTGCATAATACAGAGCACCGCCTGTACCCCTAATTTTCCCTTCTTCGTGGAAAATCGTGCATTCGAGGTTGCGGGTTGTGATAAAATCACTGATTTGTTCAGGATGATGGTGCGAGTTGACTGCAATTTTTGTGATGCCGTTGGCAATAAAAAAGTCGCATGCTCTTTTAAGCAGCGGCTCTCCGCAAACCGGGACAAGCGCTTTGGGGACATGATCGGTAAACGGCTTAAGCCGTGTGCCGAACCCGGCTGCAAGAATGAATCCAATCACGAAGCCTTCTCCGGATAATGCGACACCTCTTTGAAGAGGCCAAGAAACGGCTTATACGATTTCAGCCAGGTCTCTTTTTCCTTCCGGAGGTCTGCGCCTCGAATAAGCGCTTCCCGCAAGCTTGTGTCGCCGGAAAGGATGTCAAAAGGTATGTTGACAGTATCGTATTCGTAAGGAGGCTGCTTATAGGAAAACTGGCCTCCCGATGTCTTGATGATGGCCTGCAGGATCGCTGCCGTTGTAAAAACTGGCTCGTACTGCCGGGGCGCGGTGACATGCACCTGAAGCCCATGGCAGTATTTCCCCTGCCATTTCTGGAACGTGGGGATAAAATCATGCTTGCGGAAAACGCATCCCCTAATATTATACGCACTGATTTGCTTTGTTACCGATTCCACATCAAGAAAAGGCGCTCCGACAATTTCAAACGGCCGCGTTGTACCCCTTCCTTCTGAAAGATTTGTCGCTTCAAGAAGCACCATGCCCGGATACACCAGCGCTGTTTCAAGCGCCGGCATGTTTGGAGAAGGCAGCACCCATGGAAGGCCGGTTTGCGGCCACAAGGAATTCCGAATCCAGCCTTTCATCCAGACAACGTGAAGAGCGGCCAGGGGAAAATACAGCTTTTTAAATAGCAGGGCCATTTCCCCTATTGTCATCCTATGACAAAGAGGGACCGGCGCGCCGCCAACGAACGAATGAAATTTGTCCGACAGCACGGGCCCGTCAAATGGCAGGGCCGCAATCGGGTTAGGCCTGTCAAGAATCCACAGCGGCATGCCCGCCTGCGCACAGGCCTCCATGCACAGCTTGACGGTCCAGATGTAGGTATAGGGACGGGCGCCCACGTCCTGCAAATCAACGACAAACGCGTCGAGCCCAAAAAGGCTTTCCGCGGTTGGCTTTCTGTTTTCTCCGTAAAGGCTGTATACCGGGACCTTCAACACCGGATGAATATACCCCTGCCATTCCACCATGTTGTCCTGGGTCTGGCCGAACATGCCGTGCTGCGGGCCGAACAAGGCTGCAAGTTTGCAGGGGGACTTGAGAAAAACATCAACGGCGTGGACGTATTTAGAGGTAATCGAGGCGGTGTGACAGAGAAGACCGACTCTTTTTCCCTTTAGTTCTTTGGGGAATTTTGATGAAATGATATCAAGGCCGGATTTTGTCATTATGCTCTATATTTTTCTGGGATAGATTAATCTTGGTACTGAAGAAAATATACAAAAAGCGGATAGGCAATTTAGAATTTTATTTGATTCTATTGTGTGAAGATTTGCGGATAAGTATAAAATTTTTTCATGTCAACTATCGCTCGCGGGTGCGCCCAACGGAAGGAAGATTCTTGCAAGTACCGGTACCCGGCCGCACCCATGAGGGGGTGTGCCCCCGGATCGCCGGCGCGTAGCGGCGGAAGCCGGGGGCCAGGGGGACACTTCCCCCACCAGATTAAAATATTTATTTAAAATCTCCTTTTCTTGACCTGGATCAATTCTAAAAATCATTTACAATCGTATTTTTATAATGAAAAAACATCTATAACAAAACCTATATTTCTACTTTCCAAAGAAAGGGACCTCATATGGAATTCAGAAAAATAAGAGAGAATGTATTTCTCGGCGGCGCTGTTGACTGGGACAGGCGACTGTTCGACTCCCTCATCCCCCTTCCCGACGGCACCAGCTACAATGCCTATCTTGTGAAGGGCAGCGAAAAAACCGTGCTTATTGATACCGTTGATCCGTCAGCGGCCGATGGTCTCATGGAGCAGCTCAAGGACGTTGAGAAACTCGACTATGTGATCGCCCACCACGCCGAGCAGGACCATTCTGGCTCTATTCCTGTTGTGCTCGCAAAATATCCGGCAGCAAAGCTGATTACATCGCCCAAAGGCAAGCCGATGATCATGGACCACCTGCATGTTGCGGAAGACAGGATCGTCAGCGTGAATGACGGCGAAATTATTTCGCTGGGAAACGACGCGCTCCAGTTCATTCACACGCCCTGGGTGCACTGGCCCGAGACCATGGTGTCGTATCTCAATGAACAGCACATTCTGTTTACCTGCGACTTCTTCGGCTCCCATCTTGCAACAACGGACATGTACGCAACCGACGAAGCGCGCGTGTACGAATCGGCAAAGCGCTACTACGCGGAAATCATGATGCCCTTCCGCCATACCATACGCAACAACATCGAAAAGCTCAAGGGGCTTACCATCGACATCATCGCGCCGAGCCACGGCCCGATGTACGACAAGCCGTCATTTATCATTGACGCTTACAAAGACTGGATTTCCGATATGCCGAAAAATTCCGTTGTTCTCCCCTTTATATCGATGCACGGCAGTACGCGGCTCATGGTAGAATACCTTGTGGGAGCGCTTGCCAAAAAGGGAATCACGGTATACCAGTTCGATCTGTCGGCCGTGGACATTGGCAAGCTCGCGATTTCGCTTGTAGACGCGGCCACGCTCATCGTGGGCACCCCCACGGTACACGTTGGGCCGCATCCGGTCGTGATGTACGCGGCGACCCTTGCAAACGCGCTGCGCCCAAAACTAAGGTTCGCGTCGATCATCGGCTCGTACGGCTGGGCAGGAAAGGCCGTGGAGCAGATCGCCGCCTCCATTCCCAATCTCAAGGTGGAAGTGCTTGCTCCGGTCCTGTGCAAAGGCCTGCCCGCGGCAAAAGACTATGAGGCTTTAGAGAAACTCAGCCTTGCTGTGTGGGAAAAACACAAGTCATTGGGATTGACTTAAATTTTTTTTAAAATTTATCTGGTGGGGGAAGTGCGCTTTCCGCCCTTCCAGTTGGGCGGGCGCAATCCCTAGGGTTCAGACGGCCAGTGATTGGAGGGGCGCAGCGCGCTGCGCTTTTTTAATTTATAATCACCGGCCGTCTGAACCCATACCCCCTCCTGGGTGTCCCCCGGGTACCATCCGTTGCAAAATTCAAGCTTTATTGACAAGCGGCACCCACGAACCGCGGCTGAGAAGGGTCATTATCAGTTTGTTTTTCTTTATCATCTTATCAAAACCACGTCAAATTCGCCCCTTTGGTTTTGGTTTAGAAAAATGTATTTTATATTCAGCTAGGTAACCAAGGCCATCCGTCTTATGCAATATCAGAGGAAATCATGAAAAAATTTGTATTCCTGTTGATGTTCTTTCTAAGCAGCAACGTTTCTGTCTTTGCCGAAACCCATGTCTCCGGCGACATCAAGTCCGCCGCGCTCGACTCCACGGGCAATCCCTACATCGTGGACCAGGACGTCGTGGTGCCGGCAGGAAAAAAGCTTACCATCAGGGAAGGGTGCGTCTTTTTATTCAAGGGCTTTACCGGGATAAACATAAACGGACAGCTAAACGTTGCGGGGTCGTCAAAACATCCGGTTGTCTTCACTTCCGTCAACGACGGTGATTTCAACCCGAAAAGCGACCAGCTCCCCAACCCTTTTGACTGGAACGGAATCCTTGTCGCAAAGGAATCCGGCGGCGCCCTGTTCGACAATATCCAGCTGCGGTATTCGGTATACGGCATAAAGTCGCAGAGCACGAACGTCTCCATCCAGAACGGCATCTTCAGGCAGAACGGCCAGTTTCATTTCACCGTCAACGAAAAAATCCAGTATGTCCAGGACAATATCCCCTATTCGTATTCCGGCGCGGCCGGCGAGCCGGAAAAAGGAGTATCCAAAGACCTGAAAACCGCAGCAGACAAGACGCCCGAAGCGAAAAAAACCAAAACAAGCAACAACACGCTTGTTTTCCGTTATACCTCCCTTGGGGTCGGTATTGTCGGGATCGCGGCAGGAAGCATTATGCTTATTCCCTGGAATAATGCGAAAAAGGAACTAGCTCTTTCAGATTCGGTTTTTGCCGCCAAATACCACGGTCAAGAAGACGATAAATGGAAGGAATTCGCTCGAAACCTCAATGGCTTCGGTGCCGGTTCAATTATTTCGTACACACTCGGCTTGGCAGGTTTGGTCGGATTCGGCATTTCCTTCGCGTTTTAACCCCTGCACTATGTAAACGTGGGGCAAACTGGCGCAGTTCTCACCGGATAATGTATGACCCGTCATTTCGGCTACATCGAAGGCTATTACGGAAAAATGCTTTCCTGGGACGAGAGGCACGCCCTTTGCGATTCCATGGGGAAACTCTCCCTCAACACCTATCTCTACGCTCCCAAAGAAGACCCATGGCACCGCAAGGAATGGAAAAAGCCCTATCCGCCGCGCTGGATTGAAACATTCAGGCGTTTTGTTGCACACGCGACAAAAAATAACGTGCGCGTGGTGCCGGCTCTTTCGCCGGGATTGTCTTTCGATTACACAAGCTCCGCGGATTATCACACCCTGCTGAAAAAAATGTCTGTTTTTGCCGATGCCGGGGTCGGTACCGTTGCCCTGCTCATGGACGACATCCCCGATTCACTTCCGGCAAAATGCGCAAAATCATTTTCGTCGCTGGGACAGGCACACGGGAAGCTTCTTTCGCGCCTGCAAAGCGATTTGCAAAAACGTTATCCCCGTCTTTCGCTATGGTTCTGCCCGACGATTTATACAGACCTGTTTGCAAAAGAGGGCTTTGGAAAATCCAAGTATCTTAATGATCTTGCGGTTTCCATGCCCGGCACCGTTGCCGTGCTCTGGACAGGCCCCGGCGTCATATCCGAAAAACTTGACAAAAAAAGCATTTCCGAAGTATCAAGGATGTTCAACGGCAATATCATTCTGTGGGACAATGTTTATGCCAACGATTACTGCCCCCACCGGCTCTTTGCGGGGCCGTATCTCGGAAGAACGCGCGATGTTCTCGAAGTCACCAAGGGTATTCTCCTTAATCCCACCGGCATGCCGCATACCGATTCGTTTTTACTGGCGCTGCTTTCGGCGTTTGTGCGGAATGTTTCCGGAATTCAGGCGTGGAAAAAGGCCGTGTCGGAGCTTCCTGTCGCCGGCGAATTCCTTGCCGTCTCCCGTTTTTTTAATCTGCCTTTCACCCGTACCACCCCGGCGGATTTCGTAAAACCTAAATCCGCGTTGTACCTGAAGGCCCTTAGCCGCCTTATCTGGGACTGGAAATCGCCCCTTCAGCGCGAATGGTACCCGTTTCTTTACATGCTCGACACCGACCTCAGGCTCCTGCGGAAAAAAGCCGGCTCGCCGGAGGCGGAAAAATGGATCAATAAAAAATATCCTCCTGTTTTGTCCAAACTCCTCCTTAAAGGTGCGGGGACCGCACAAGGCGCCGGCGCATGACGCAGAATTTTGCATCCTGCACCCAGATGGCGCTTGATCTCTATCCTCCGCCGTCATTCCAGGAATTGCTTTCACAACGGCGGAACGAGGACGTGTCGGTTGCGGTAAGCCGAAAGCTCCGGCGCGGCTGGCATGTTACCGTTCATGGCAAAACCGGCGGCCGCCGTCTCGTGGTGCCTGAATTTCTTTCCGGCGCTCCCTGCGATATAAAAACGGCGCTCATAGACTGGGCCTTGCTTCCGTTACAATGCCGCGGGCAACTGCAGCGCAGGCGAAAAAAAGGTCTTGAGCGCTTTATTTTCGGGTACATCGCTTCAACCGGCAGGGAAACGCGCAACCGTTCGACATTCGACCCTCAGCGTTATGTCGCACAAGGCCGATCTTACGATCTCGGGGAGGTGTTCGCCGCCCTTAACGGTCGCTTTTTCAACAATACGATTTCATCGTACGTGCGCTGGGGCAGTCATCCGCTCCGTTCCTTTCAGTCAAGCAAACGCGGCCCGGCCGGTGAAAAATACAACCTTATCACCATCGGCGCGATATACAACGGTCCGAACGTGCCGCGCTTTGCAATCGAGGGGATCATGTTTCACGAGATGCTCCATATCGCGTTTCCTCCCGTCATTTCAAATGCCCGAAACGTCATCCACGGGCCACAGTTCAAACAGAGGGAACGGCTATTTCCGCAATATAAGGAATGGGTTGAATGGGAAAAATCCCGCTGTAAACGGACAATCAGGAGAGGTTGACACATGCAGATACCTGCCGCCCCGAAAGGGACCCGTGACTTTTACCCCGACGACATGGCATTGCGCGAGGCCATTTTCTCGTCGTGGCGCGCCACCTGCGCGCGCTACGCCTTTGAACCCTACGACGCACCCACGTTCGAACACCTCGAGCTGTACACCCAGAAGTCGGGGGACGAAATCGAAAAGCAGCTGTACGTGTTCGAGGACAAAGCGCAGCGCAGGCTGGCGCTGCGTCCCGAGCTCACGCCGTCCCTTGCGCGCATGGTGGCCGCCAAGGGCAACACCCTCAAACGGCCGGTGCGCTGGTATTCCATCCCGCGCCTTTACAGGTACGAAAAAATGCAGAAGGGCAGGCTCCGCGAATTTTTCCAGCTCAACATGGACATTCTCGGCATCCCCGACGTGACCGCGGACGCGGAGCTTATTGCAGCCTCAATAGACATGATGCGCGACCTCGGCTTTAATGCGTCCGATTTTTCGGTGCTCGTGTCGAGCCGCAGCCTTCTCGAAGAGATCTTTCTTTCCATGGGCGTTCCCCGGGAAAAGCTGCCGGCCCTGTATGCGGCCCTGGACAAACGCCACAAAATACCGCCGGAAGAATTCGACATCGCGCTTACCGCAATCGTTTCGCCGTCGGTAAGCGCCGGCGCCATCCGCGACGCGCTCGCCGTTACGTCACTCGCAGACCTCGCTCAGATCGGTAAAAACTTGCCTTCTGTTGAAAAACTCCGGCAACTGCTCGATTGCATTGGTGGTTACGGACTCAGCGAGTATGCCTCCTTTGACCTTGGCGTTGTGCGCGGGCTTGCCTACTACACCGGCATTGTATTTGAGCTGTTCGATAAAAAACGTTCCTTGCGCGCCATCGCGGGCGGAGGAAGGTACGACGGGCTGGTAAAGCTCTATGGAGGGCCCGACACGCCCGCGGTAGGATTTGCCGCAGGTGACGTGGTGCTGGGCGAGATGCTCCTTGAAAAAGGGTTTTCCGTCAAGACCTCGCGCTCCAGCGTTTTCATCGCGACGCTCGACGAATCCGGCCATCCCGGCAATGCTATCCGCATTGCAACAACGCTGAGGAGCGCAGGCATATCATGCGAATTCTCCTTGAAAAAAACAGGCATCGGCAAGCAGATGGAACAGGCACACGCGGCGCGATCGGCGCAGGTGGTGATTATCGGCGGAGAAGAGGAAAAAGAGGGAAAAGTCAAGGTGCGGAACATGAAATCGGGCGAAGAAACGTTTGTACCGCGGCAGGAGCTTGCTGTCTCGCTTGCCGCCGCGCTTGCGGCCCGCTAAGCACCGGCACGACTTGCTTCTAAAAAAACAATGACATATCTTACAACCATGACTGACAGGAAACTCGGTTACGGAATTTTAGTTTTCTTTCTTCTTATTATTATCGCCGGCATGGTTTTTATATTCCATGCCGTTTTAATTCCCGGCGAGAGAAGGGTAATCGCGTTTTCCGAAATCGGCAACCTGCGGCTCGAGGACGCGGTGCGGGTCCGAGGCATCATGTTCGGGACCATAAAAAAAATAGAAAAAACACACGGAAAAGTCCTCGTTTCCATCCAATGCGGCAGGCCGCTCGAAATCCACCGGGGATACTCTGTTGTCAACCTTGATCAGGGGGTGATGGGCGACCGGATCATCCAGATCGGGTGCGGCGATACCGCCGCCCCGCTCATATCCGTAAAGGACACGCTTGCAGGGACTTTTTATCCCGGCGTTTCGGAGGCGGTGGGATATGCATGGCTCCTGCGCGAGGTGGTCGACACTCTTGTGCTGTACAGCGAGCAGCTGCTTCACGGGACGACCGCCAGAAAGTCGCTTGTCGCCCAGGTGAAGGGAATCATTACCGTTGTCGACTCTTTCTCGAGGGTTTTTTTATACGTTACCAGGGACTTTGACGCTAGTCTCTCCTCCCAGCTCGATTCGATTGATGCGATTGTCAACAAAACGGCGATCTTCTCGAGTTCCGTGGCCGCAACCACCCCCGAATATTTCGATAACTTATCTTCTATGATAGGCAAGCTTTCGGGCCTTGTCACGATGCTCGATACTACAGCAAGCGCGCTCCACACCATGGCATCGGGTCTTCAGAAGCCCGGCAATATCTTGTGGGGCAGCGATGCCGACAACACCAGAAAGAAACTTGTCGAATTACAGGAGATTGTCCATACCGTCCAGAAACGGACGCTCCAATTTAAAATTTACATTGGCCTCTACTGAACATGCACAAACGGGCAATGATCATCCGCGCGTTATGCTGCACCCTCATTGTGGGGTCCGGTGCCGCATACGCCGCAAACGACAGCCTGTATTTTTTGTATCAGCGGACATCCTACCTTGAGAACCTGCGTACGCCCGGCGGATGGTGGGCCAATCCAGCCCTCACCGGGGAGATAACCGTTCCAACCGGGTACACCATCAATGTGAGCCCCCTGGGGTACCGTTACACGCTGGCATCAGTAAAATACCTTTTCCCCTTTTGCGGCAATTTCGGGGCCGGGCTCGGGATTATGGGCACGGGAATCGCTCCCGACCAATCCACGCAGGTAACCTCGTCGGGAATAAGCATCAACAGCCACTTCACCTTTTCGAACCCGAGTTTTCAACTCGGCCTCGGAGGACGCCTCCCGGCGGTGGGCAGCGCGGGCCTGCTTTTTGACATCGGGGCTGAAATGCTGCCCGACGGTTATGGGGGTTCTTCAAATTTTCTCGTGGCAAGGGGCGGACTCGGTATTCTCACACCCTTCTATTTCAATGCCATTTCGCTCTCCCTCACCGGCATGGCCACCATGCATTTCTGGGACCGTTTGTATATGGACGAAAACGGCAAAATCGGCCTCCGCGTTAAAATCCTTGAAGATCTCGTGCTGGGATCAGCCGAGTACACCTTTTCATTCAAATCGGCCGCATCCTTCTATACTTCATCTCAATTCTTTTATGAAGTATTCAAGGCCACCGTGTCTGTGCGGATCTATAAAATAGCAGGAGTTATAGCAGGATACAGTACCGATTTCGGCCAATTTTCGGATTACGGCAGTGGTAATGGTAATTGCCTGCACGCGGGACTGGAGCTGCGCCCCCTTGATACGTATCCGTTTTTTGGCGGTTACGACCTTGGTATAAGCACTACATACCGCGACCTTTTCATCCACAGAATCTGGATCGGCTATCGCTTTTTGAAACACCCTTTGCCGGAAATAAATAAAAATTAAATTTATTTTTATTCGCCTCCCGCACCGTGTTCCCTAACTGAGTATTATTATTGTTTCTTTACTTAATCCTAAATTCAGCCCATTTGTAAAATATCATGCCGTCAAACACCTTCTCGCGCACAGTCAAAGCACCCTCCGGCAATAGCCGCATTTGCGGGGATTGCCGGACCATGGGGTTTACTTCCTGACAGCAGCCGGTTTTGACAATGTAAAAACGGTTTTTTTATTTACAAAACAGAGTTTTTTTCATGCGGTCAATTGACATAAAAATGTTACAATATCATTACAGATTCCTTTAAAAAAAAACCTTTGACATCCTTCCATTGAATAGTATATTGTTTTTAGAAAAACAGCCATTTCCGATGTTGACAACACAATGTTGACAACACGTTGAAAGCCTGTTAATAACTGGTTGACAAAAACATTAATTACTTAACCAATAACTTTAAAACACAGCCACAACACACTGATAAGTAATAATATATATAGCGACAATATCTATTTTAACCTGTTTTGTTACGTGTTTTTTTAAACGTGTTTATTTCTACCATTATGTAAAGCTATAGGAATGTTGATAACATGTTGGCGAACGAGCTATCTTCCGACATTTCAACCAGTTCTCCATGGCAGCAATGCCTCCAGAAAATACAGAAAGAAATCACCCCGTCTACCTTTGAAACATGGTTCAGGACCACTGACCTTCTTGTTTCGCCCGAAGGACATGCCTGTGTACAGGTTCCCAATCAATTTTTTGCAGATTTTATGGAGCAGCATTTTTCCGAGCTCATAAAAACCATGTTACATGAATGCACCGTTGCGTTTAAATCACTCACCTTTATTCCAACCATAAAAGACTGGAAAATAGTGCAGCCTCTTTCGGAAACGATCGCAGAGGCCCAAACGAGAAAAATTCCTCAAACCGTTGAGAAAAAAGGCCAGTTTCACCCGAATTACACATTCGATAAATATATTGTCGGTGACGGCAACCGCATGGCGCACGCCGCGGCCCTTGCCGTGGCAGAAGCCCCTGGCAAAACCACATTTAATCCGCTGGTGATTTATGGTGGAACAGGTTTAGGAAAAACCCATCTTCTGCAGGCAATCGGGCATTTTGCCCAGACCGAAGAAACTGCTGATTGCGTCATCTATATGACCAGTGAAGAATTCACCACTCAATATATCAATTATGTCATCGATAAAAAAGATTCCACCTCATTTTATAAAAAATTCAACAATGTTGACCTCCTTTTAATAGATGATATCCACTTTTTAGGGGGAAAACCAGGTACCCAGAAAGAATTTTTCAGGATCTTTAACAGGCTCCTCCTTGAACAGAAGCAGATTATTCTTTCGTCCGACCGTCCACCCGATAAAATCACGGACATGATGGAGCATATCATCAACAGGTTCATGGGAGGCCTCATTACCGATATACAGCCCCCGAACCTTGAGACGAGAATGGCAATTCTCAGAAAAAAAGCCGAAACAGACGGGCTTTCCCTGCCTGATGAAGTAATCCAGTTTGTTGCCGGCCACATAACTTCCAATGTGCGCGAACTGGAAGGAACACTGATAAAACTTATTGCTTCCTCGTCTTTTACCGGAAAAGACATCAGCATTGAGGTCGCACAGGAAATCTGCGGAGATATTATTTCCAGAAAAAACCAGCGCGTTTCCGTTCTCTTTATTCAGCAAAAAGTCGCGGAATTGTTCGCCATCAGCCCTAACCAGCTCACCGCCCACACCCGCAAACGGGACGTGTCGTTTCCCCGCTCAATTGCTATGTACCTTTGTAAAAAATGGACCAAACAGTCCTTACGCACCATCGGGCTGGATTTTGGCGGCCGGGATTATTCAACGGTCATTCATGCGTGCAAGAAAATCGAAGCGGACCTGGAAAATGACGCGGAGTTGAAACAAAAGGTTGAAAAAGTAGAAGACCTCATAAGGCCGCTAGCCTAATTGGTCCTACAGCACATATTTTGAAACGTCTGCGAACTGGATCGCTGCCCCCGGTCGCCCCTGCTGGATAACCGTATAGGTACCGCCTGTCGGTTTACCGCCATTGACGGTGATATTGTAAACTATCGCGCCCGGATAAATGCCGGTTGCAAATACCGTGTCCGTGACCGTGCCGGACTGTGAAACTATGTTGGTGATTACCGTGTTTTGCGTGCCGGTAAGAGTCAGATAATAATCGCGGTAGTCGACATAGTCGATGGAAATTTTTACCAATATCCCGCTCATTGCCGCATTATAAGTAAGAGTGCCTGTCGTGTCGCCCTGCACCTGTTCGGAGCCGAGCGAGCCAAGTTTGGTCAGCTTGGACTGGGAATGCTTGACTGTGGTGTTTACTGCTATAAAGAACTCCGTGTCCGTGACCATCCTGTATCCGTTGGCAAAGTAATATTCCGTGGTTCCCAGGGAATCATGCACGGCCGCGAGCCTGTAGAAATGCGGTCCGGGAGTGACCGGGGAATCAAGACCTGTAGTTTCCACCGATGTTGTGCAAATTGCCGTCCAGGAAGCGCCGGTAGAGTCGGCCATGGAAGCAATGACCCGCATGCCGGAAAGTGGTTTTCTCCAGGAAAGCAAAACCCTGTCTGCAAAGGAGCCATGAGTGGCGGCAAAAGCGGGGATATAGGCTGTGGTGCTCAACAGCGCCATTCCCATGTCCGAACTGCTCGGCATACTTGTATCTCCGGAATTTAAAATCGTGCAAACCCGGTAGAAGTACGTGGTTTCCGGAACAATTGAGGAATCAAAATATTCAAGTCCGGATACCCGGGGCGAAACAAGAAAAAAAGAATCGTTTGAACCTGTTGCGCGGTAGACGAGATAGCCCGTGGCGCCGGCAACGCTGTCCCACGCGATTCTTACCTTGCCGTCCCTGAGCGTATCGGAAGCCGTGACGTTTGCAGGAATGTCCTGGGAACGGTACTTGCCATCGCTTGGGCTTATCGATGAGCCTGAACATCCATTGAGCAACCACACAAACAGGAAAAAAAAACCGGCACATGAAACGATTATTCTTCTCATGAAAACAATCCTTCTGCAAAATAGCGATAATAAGGTAGATATTCTCCGGGCGATGGAAAACCTGCAATTCTGTTATGAAAGTACTTTGTTCCCGAATCACGGGCAATTCTATTGGAAAAGAATACTTGCAGGAAGAAAAATATCGTGGTATTTTAATGAACTGCGGCCAGCAACACTTTCCACCCTATTTCAAAAAGGAGTCAGTATGAAACGCAGTAAAGTTTTTACTCTTGTCGCCCTGGTCACCGCTGTCATGATATGGGGATGCTCCCAGTCCACGACCGGACCTTCAGGACCTTCTACAGCGGACTTGATAGGGAAATGGATCTTTTCTTCAGTGCACGTGACAGGGTCCACATTGATGCATTTTGGCATACCGACCATCCATGACACCACAATAACCACCGACACCACGATTACAATGTCCGGCAACACCAACTATGCCCAATTTAATGCCGACATGACCTATTTCACTCAAATGCCCGCAATGGCCTCTATGGGAGGGTCCGTTTCCGACTCAGGCACATGGTCGAATTCGGGAAGCAACCTCAGGTTGATTTCCTATGCAAAAGACACGACCAACCTGAATGCCAGCATAAGCGGGAATACCGGTACCTTTGTAAACAGTACGTCACAAAGATTGGACAATCCTACAGGTCTGCTCCCGGGTTCGTATGCTCAGTCGTCAATTACCTCGACAGTTCATGCGACAAAGCAGTAGCTGCAAATACGGAAGTTTATTCAAACGTGCGGAACAGGAAACTGTTCTGCACGTTTTTTTTGGGATACCGTTTTTTGTCTCTGGAAATCCAGTCTCACCCCATTTTTCTCTCCTTACCGACTCCCAACCCGACCAAATAATCGCGTCTTCCAAAACTGGAACCAATTATATTTTATTAATCACAAGCATACACAATCATCATTCATACCCGATAAATCAGTTTATTTTAAGGAATATTCTTCAATGGAAACCATCCTCAAACGCGCCCGGGAAATCCTTTCCGCAGAAGCGGAAGCCATAAAAAAAATCCCGCTCGACAGCCATTTCACCAGGGCCATCGACATCCTGTATCACTGTAAAAACAAGGTCGTGACCACCGGCATGGGAAAAGCCGGCGACATTGCCCAGAAAATCGCCGGCACCCTGTGCTCCACGGGAACGCCCGCGTGCTTTCTTCATCCGGGCGAGGCCGCACACGGCGACCTGGGACTTCTGGACAAAGGAGACGTGATCCTTGCGTTGTCCACGAGCGGCAAGACCCGCGAGGTCATCGAGATGCTCGAGCGCGCGGCCGGTCTCGGCATCCATGCCATGATCGGCATCACCTCCCACCCCGACTCCACCATCCGCAAATTGTGCAGCGTGGTGATCAGCATGGGAGAAATAACGGAACCGTGCAGCCTGGGGCTTACGCCCACGTCGAGCACCGCGGTGATGCTCGCGCTGGGCGACGCGCTCGCGCTCGTCCTCATGGAAAAGAGAAAATTTTCCAAGGAGCAGTTCGGTCTCAGGCACCACGGCGGCTACCTTGGCCAGAAGGCGCGGCAGCCGCATAGCGGGCCCACTTCCGTGTCCATTTGACCCGCGGGTTTTCCCTTCATGAAAACATCGTGTGATTTTCTCGTGATCGGCAGCGGCATAGGTGGCCTGAGTTTTGCCATCAATGCGGCGCGCGCCGGCTCGGTCATCATGATCACGAAAAAATCCGACAGCGAGTCAAACACCAACTACGCCCAGGGCGGCATCGCCTGCGTTCTCGACCCCAACGACAGCTTTGAGAGCCACATCCGCGACACGCTTGTTGCGGGCGCGGGCCTGTGCGACGAAAAAGTCGTGAGAATCATCGTGGAGCAAGGGCCGGCCCGCATCGCCGAACTCATTGACTGGGGGACCAGTTTTTCAAAATCCCGGAAATCAAAGGCCGCGTTTCACCTCGATCTCGGGCGTGAAGGCGGACATTCGGTCAACCGGATCGTGCACGCGCATGATTTTACCGGCCGCGCCGTGGAAGAATCACTTCTGCGCCAGTTAAGGTCGCATCCCAATGTCACGCTGTACGAGAACCATTATGCGGTGGAGCTGATTTCCAACCACCATATAAAAGGCTCTTGCACGCCCAATACCTGCCACGGCGCGTACGTGCTCGACACCACGAAGCGGGCCATTTTCGCGGTACAGGCGAAAATCACCTGCCTTTCCACGGGCGGGTGCGGCAGGACCTATCTGCATACCACCAATCCGGAAATTGCCACGGGTGACGGCGTTGCCATGGCATACCGCGCAGGCGCCGTTATCGAGAACATGGAATTCATCCAGTTCCACCCCACCACGCTGTACCACGAAAGTGGGGACTCTTTTCTCATTTCCGAGGCGCTGCGCGGGTTCGGCGCCGTGCTCAAGGACAAAAAAGGCAGACAGTTCATGGACAAATACCACCCCATGAAATCCCTTGCCCCGCGCGACATCGTGGCGCGCGCCATCGACAACGAGATGAAGAAATCCGGCGACAGCTGCGTCTATCTTGACGTGCGCCACATCCCGGCGAAAAGCGTCCGCCGGCAGTTCCCCTTTATTTACCGCCGCTGCAAAGAGTACGGCATCGACATCACGGCGGAGCTCATCCCGGTGGTGCCGGCCGCCCATTATCTGTGCGGCGGGGTCAAGGTTGACGAAAACGGCCAGAGCACCATTGCCAACCTGTTCGCATGCGGCGAGGTCTCCTGCACCGGCTTGCACGGCGCAAACAGGCTCGCGTCAAACTCGCTCCTGGAAGCGCTCGTGTTCTCCCGCCGCGCCGCGGATTTTGTTATTGCACGTGTCGGTTCCATGTCTCGCATTGACAAACGCCGCATCCCGGCATGGGACGACCGCGGCACCATCGATAACGAAGAATGGGTTCTCCTGTCGCACAACATCACCGAAATCCAGTCGGTGATGTGGGACTATGTGGGCATCGTGCGCTCCAACCTGCGGCTTGAGCGCGCCATGCGGAGGATACAATTTCTGGAAAAAGAGACGGAAAACTTCTACAAGCGCACGAAAATCACACCGCGCCTGCTTGAACTCCGTAACATCGTGACCTGTGCAAAGCTCATCGTCATGTCGGCCCTCAAGCGGCATGAGAGCAGGGGCCTGCATTTCACCACCGACTACCCTAAGCAGGACGATCTTCGCTGGAAAAGAAACACCCATCTTGTCAAGCCCTTGCGGCGCAGGAGCGCCTGAAAATACCGGGGAAGCGGAACGGCCATGGGGATAACGGTTCTTGTACTGCTGTTTGCGGCGGGGTTCGCACTTGTGGCGGCGTTTTATCTGCGCCGCAGAACGTCCGTGCCTGCGGCGTTTTTTATAGGGCTGCGGATCGCGCTCGTTACGGCGTTTCTGTGCGCGTTTTTTGAACCTGTTCTCAAATTCGAGCGGCTTGCGAATAAAAATTCTGACATACCTGTGCTCGTGGACGCATCCATGAGCATGCGGCTTTTCAATCCCGATTCTTCGGTACTCCCGTTTCTGCGCAGGCTAGATTCCCTAAAAAAAACATTGCCTGGCCATCCTGGTTTTAAATTTTATTTTTTCGGCGACTCCATGCGTGAGTTTTCTCCAGTACAGGCGGCCGATTTCCCTGACCTGCACAGCTTTCTTCCCTCTGCAATCAGGGAAAAAGCCATCCGGGACGCGCAGTTTGTCCTGATAATTTCCGACGGAAATCTTTCAAATTTTTCCGCGCCCAAAGGTATCTTGCAGGAAAAGCCCTGCTATTACCTGAAGCTGCCTCCCGCTTTACCCATGCCTTTTCTGCAATCGGAGCTTGTCAGCGTCCGGGAAAGCGTGCCGCTCGACTCGCCGTCTGCCGCGGTACTGCAGGTGCACGGATTCAACGCGAAGCCGCGGACGGTACAATTGACATGCAAGCAAGGCCCATTGCCCGTTGCGCAGCGCATCATAAAGGCCGACTCCGGCTATTATTCCGATACCGTAACGCTGCGGCTGCCCGCGTCCCGCCAGGGCAGGTTTATATACATGGTATCGGTGCGGAACACGGCCGATACACTGCGTTCGACCCTGTTTTTTTCACAAACCGTGATTCCCCAGCAGTTACGTGCAAGAATCGTTTCCCTCTCAGCGGTCATGGACCGGCGCTTTCTTACCATGGCCCTCCAGAATGACGTGCAGTGGCGCATCATGGCCGCAGAATCAGGGCAATGCGACGCCCTGTTTATGTTCGATTTCAACGAGGGTATGTCTCAGGCGCTCGCGTCGCTGCACCCGAAAGGCGTTGCGGTGTTTCTCGGCGCTTTGCCGTGCTCAAGCCGCGTTGAAATAACGCCCGCTGCCTTTTCGCTTGTATCTACAAACATATATGACACGCTTGCAAGCCGCATCGTCGCGGCAAACATCCCTCCCCCTTCACAGCTGCAACTATGCATGCCCCCGTTTTTGCGGCACACCCGCATTGCGCTGGCATGCATAGTTCCGGGTGTGCTGGGCGGGCAAAGCCGGCCGGACACCCTGCCGTTTATCACCGTGGGCGGCTTTATGGGCCACAGCGCCGTTGCCGTGGCGGGCCGCGGCCTGTGGCGCACGGATTTTCTGCCCCTGTCGGTTGCCAGGGAAAGTGAAACGCCCGCCGTCATGCAGTACATCGCTGCGTTTGTCAAGGAGCAGGTGCTCGAAAACCTTCGCGAGAACCTCGTGGTGTTTCCCGGCGCGCCCGAACTTTACGAAAACGACTCGCTTCCCTTTACCGTGCTACTTCCTTCTGATTTTTTTCGCGGCGAATCATTCAATGAGACGCCCGGCGCCGGAAACACTTTCGGCATCAGGTGTTCCGTGGATTCGGGAGGAAAAAAAATCCTTGATTCCGCGTACTCCCTGGTCGGGCTCGTGCAGAGGGACAGGGGTTCATTTATGCTCCCGCCACTATGCGGCGGGGCCTACCGCTATGCGTGCAGCATGACGCTCGGCCCCATCAAGTACAATTATTCCGACTCCTTTTACGTGTGCGCCAACAGACAGGAATTGTCGGTTGCCGGCCAGAACACCGTGCTGCTCGACGAATTCGCGCTTCCGCTCTCCTCGGCAACGCCCAAGGCTGTTCTGGACGCATATGCGGCCCATTCGCTCGCCAGGCGCGCGACCATCACCCAAAACCTGGAAATAAGGCGGGGATGGATATTGCTTTCTATCATCCTTTGTCTTTTTACGGTTGAATGGGTTGCACGCAGAAAAAAAGGCCTAGATTGAAGATGCACCGTCCTTGCTTTCCATTCACGAAAAACGTATTTTTACTCATCCACTAATTTTTTACAGATGAAAGTAGGTGATACGTCAATGAACGGCATCATTTTAAAAGAAGACGAACCTTTTGAAAAAGCCCTGCGGCGGTTCACCAAAACGTGCGAACGGGCCGGGATTCTTTCCGACATTAAAAAATACCGCCATTACGAAAAACCGAGCGAGGAAAGAAAAAGGAAGATAAATGCCTCGCGCCGGAAAAAGGTGCGCGACGAAAAGCGTTTCAGCTTCAGGACCCCGAGGTATTTCAACTGAGGGTTGCAATACAATGACGATCAAAAATCACCGCGCCTTAACCGGCGCGGTGATTTTTTTTCGCATTTCTTCCAGTACCTTGCAGCCGATCACCGCGCACGACGTCGCAACGTTGATCGAATTTTTAAATCCGAACACGGGGATCTCAACGATCTCCCCGCACATATCCAGCACTTCCCTGCTCACGCCGAGCGCCTCGTTGCCGAATACGACGCCGAGCTCGGGCGGGTATTCCACGGCGTCGTACGGTTTCGATATGGACGTTGTCTCCGCCGCCCAAACCGGCACTCCCCGTTCCCTGAGGAAAACGACCGCCTCTTTCGCCGACTCGAACTTTTTCCAAGGAACATACTCCATGGTGCCGAGCGACGTCTTTGCCAGCTTCATGTGCGGTGGAAATGCGGTGCAGCCGCATAAAAAAAGCCCGCTCACGCGCATGGCATCGCAAAGCCTGAAAATAGCGCCGACATTGAACGCGCTCCTGAGGTTGTCGAGAATGATGTACAGGGGGTTCTTGGGGAGACGGTTGTATTCGTCCAGCGGAATGTCGGCGTCAAGGCTCCTGACTTCGAAGTTGGTCTCAATTCCGCTCTGATCGCGCCGTTTCATGCTGCGGGTATTCTCCTTGTGCGTTCCTTTTCCGCAAGGACCAGCAGGATTCCTCCGGCAATAAACAGGACCGTAATCGACGACATGCCGAGACGCTGGGACAGGAAATCTCCGGCGCCCATCCTGCGACTCAGGAGCGTTGTCACACCGACGAGCACGGGCCCCACGACGATGGAGAACCTGCTGATGAGATTGAGAAAACCGAAATACTCTGCGGCATCTTCATGAGGAACAATCTTTGCGAAATAAGACCTGGAAAGCGCCTGCACGCCGCCCTGGACCATTCCTACAAGGCAAGCAAGGACCACGAATTGCACCGTAGTGCGGAGCAAGAAAAATCCGGAGGCGCACACGACGATGTAGATTGCGATGCCGGCGAGAATCGCCGTTCCGCCTCCCCAGGCGCGCGCAAGGCGTCCGAAACCGATAGCGGCGGGAAACGCGACGAACTGGACCAGGAGTACCGTAAGCAAAAGCGTCTTCATGGTGATCCCAATCGACAGACCGAAATTGACCGCCATGGTGATCACCGTATACACCCCGTCCATATACAACCAGAACGCGACAATAAACAGGACAAGCAGCCGGTTGCGGACTATCTTCATGCTGGTCATCTTCAGGCCATGGAGCCCATTGACAATAACGGAAAGCGGACCCTGCCCGGCCGCCGTTCCCTGTTCCTTGACAAAAATCAAAAGCGGTATCGAAAAAGCCATCCACCACACGGCAACGAGAACAAATCCCGCGCGCGCAGCATTCGCCTGGCTCCCGAACCCAACCCGCTGCCAGAACAGAACGAGCAGCACGTCGATACCATAGAGAATGCCGCCGCCAACATAGCCGGTGGCATACCCAAGCGAAGAAACGCTGTCCATGTCCTTTTCCGGAGCGACATCAACGAGAAGGGAATCGTAGAACAGATTGCCGCATGCAAAGCCGATGTTGGCGAGAATGAACACCGCGATCGCCGTTTGCCACGCGCCCGCGCCCACGAGCCATATCGTGAAGGTCATGAGGGTGCCGAGCGCCATAAAAAATATCAGAAATGACTTTTTTGCCTTTCCGGCATCCGCCAGAGCGCCCAGCAAGGGTGACAGAAATGCCACGAGCAACCCCGAAATCGAATCTCCAAGCCCGAGACGCGCGGTATTGAGCGCCGCGTCCGCACCGCTGTCCCAGTACGACTTGAAAAGAAATGGGAAAAAGGCGGTGAGCACCACCACGGCAAACGCCGAATTCGCCCAGTCGTACATGCACCAGGAAAAAACATTCCGTTTGAAAAACACGGATTTCACGTTTTCTTTTCTTTCTTTTCGGCGGCGGGAAACAGCACGTTATTGAGGATAAGGCGGTAGCCCGGCGATGTTTTGTGGAGCCGCAGGTCGGTGGGTTTGGCCCCTACCGCGTGCGAATAATCCTCCGGATCGTGGCCGCCGTAAAAGGCAAATTGCCCTTTGCCTAAAACGCCGTGAAGATAATTGACGCAATTGGTGCCGGGAACGTTTCCAAGCACCACAACGCTCTTTTTAATCACTTTCCTGTTGAACGACGTGCAGAGGCCGTAGAAACCATTTATGGTCTGGCGGTGGTTTTGCACAAGCATGGAAGGCACCGGATCGAGCTTTGCGCTGAAATCGAAAAGCGTGAAATCCTGTGCCGGGAGCCGCATGGGAGAATTCACCATGTTGACGTCTATATTGTCAAAATACGTCTCAAACGGGTCTGTCTGGATCGTGAAATTCTCAAACGCCAGGCAGTTGTCGAAATTCAGCTTGGCCGCGTAATTCGGGTCAACGCCGTCGCCGTCGTAAACCTCGCCGACAATGTCGGTGCCCAGCGCGGCAAGCGCGATATCGAGCGTATTGGTGGCGCAGCACATTGCAAAAAGGAAACCGCCTTTTTCCACGTACTTCCTGATGGCGAGGCTCACCGCCTTCTTGCATTCGGTCACCTTTTTAAACCCGAGTTCATGCGCCAGCTTTTCGAGCTCCATTTTCTGGGTCTGGTACCACGGAGCGTTATGGTAGGTCAGGTAGAATTTACTGTACTGGCCGGTAAAGTCCTCGTGGTGCAAATGGAGCCAGTCGTATTCGGAAAGTTTTCCCGCCAAAACCTCTTTGTCGTAGACCTTGTCGAATGGGATATCAGCATAGGTCAGAACAAGCGTGACCGCGTCGTCCCATGGCGGCAGATACGGCGGCGTGTAGACCGCGATGCGCGGCGCTTTTTCCAGCGTCACCTTTTCCATATTGCCGTTCTCGATCACCTCAAGGATTCCCGCCCATTCCACCGGGGTGATGGTCTGGATTTCAATGCCGTCCATGCGCGCCTTGAGCTCGAATTCGCGGGAATCATCGGTGACAAATGCGCCGCATTTATAATTGAGCAGCCAGTAAACCTTGGCACCCGCCTTGAGCATTTTATACGTAAGCCCGTAGGCCTTGAGATGGTCGGTCTGCGAATCGTCCATGGGAATGAGGAGCATTGAATGCGAATAGGATGAGAATATAAAAAGAATGAGAAAGGCTTCTGTTAGCTGCCTTAAGGAAGGAATGCGTTTCATAGTTCAGAAAATACTATTTACCGGGAAGGACGCACCGAAGTATTGAGGCGCTAAAGACATTATACACTGCCAATTTATATATTTTATAGCGGATTCCGGATCTGATGCGTTATGAGAAAGCGGTTCAACATGAAAAAAACTTCCTTGGGCTATAAAGCCATCACCAAGCTGCCGCTGATTGTGTTTCATGATTATAAAGCCCTTTCCTATCCGAAAAAATCAATTATTACCACTGCAAAGCGAATCTATAAAAGAGAAAAACTTTCCATCCTAAAAAAAGCCCATGTCATTTTATGTTCAAATATAAAAATTAAAAAACTCAACTCCATGTTCCGCCATAAAAACCGTGCCACCGACGTACTTTCATTCAACTATGACGACAATGACATGCTCGGGGAAATCTACATCTCTTTGCAGAAGGCAAAGACACAGGCAAAGGAATATAAAGTTACCTATGATAATGAGGTACTGAGGTTGTTTGTGCACGGCATGTTTCATTTATTGGGATTTGATCATGAGACCGAGAAGGACAAGAAGAAGATGCAGGCGAAGGAAAATATTTATGTGAAATAATAAAATATTTCTGGGCGTTCCCCTCGCTAAGCTCGGGGCGGCCCTCCTTCCGGTCTCGGCCGCAGGCCTCGGACTGCCACGGCGCCATGCCGCTTCGCGGCGCGTCCGGGCAGCATCACGCTTCAGCGTGACCTCCAGTCCTGCCTAACGCAAAATAAAATGGAACACCTCCTTTCTTGTCTTAGTATTAACTATCGCTCGCGGGTGCGCCCAGCAGAAGCTTGAATCTTGCCACTATCGGTACCCGGCCGCACCCAGGAGGGGGTGTGCCTCCGGATCGCCGGCGTCCCGATCCCTTCGACTCCGCTCAGGGGCCGGGACGGCGGAAGCCGGGGGCCAGGGGGAAACTTCCCCCACCAAATGAAAATCATTCCCCATCACACGTTGCCTCTTTTCCTTCTCACAAAGTATATTTTCACTTCATTATTACCTGATAATTATTATCTGTAAATTCAAGGAGATATGTTCGTGAACATCGTCGTATGCATCAAACAGGTCCCCGGCACCACGCAGGTGAAAATCAACCCGGACACCGGGACGCTCATCCGCGACGGCGTGGAGGCGGTGGTGAATCCTTTTGATGAGTATGCCATAGAAGAGGCTCTGCGCATAAAGGAACGTCTGGGCGGCGGCACGGTAAAGGTGATCACCATGGGGCCGCCCCAGGCCGACGAAGCTCTCAAGAGCGCGATCGCGCTCGGCGCTGACGAGGCATTTCTTATCACCGACCGGGCATTTGCCGGATCCGACACATGGGCAACTTCCTACACCCTGTCGCTCGGCATAAAAACCCTGGGCAAGGTCGATCTCATTATCTGCGGCAAACAGGCGATTGACGGCGACACTGCGCAGGTGGGTCCCGGCGTTGCGGAAATGCTCGGCATCCCGTTTGTGGCATGGGTACGCAAGGTTGAAGAAGTTTCGGAAACGCAGATCCGCGTGGAGCGCATGATGGAGGACGGCTACGAGGTGGTGGAAATGCCGCTCCCCGGCCTTATCACGGTTGTCAAGGAAATCAACGTGCCGCGCATGGCGTCGCTCAAAGGCAAAATGCGCGCCAAGAAAATAGTCGTCACCACGCTCAATGCCGCGGTGCTCAAACCGGACACGGAAAAAATCGGTCTTAAGGGAAGCCCCACGCAGGTGCTGCGCTCGTTTGTGCCGCAGCGGAAGTCGGGCGGGGAAAAAGTGACCGGAGAAACATCCGAGATGGTGACGAAAATAAAAAAAACGATCGAGGAACTTGGCGTGGTCCGGTAAAGGATAAAAGACAGATGGGCATAAAAGTTGACCTTGAAAAATGCATCGGCTGTTCTTTGTGCGTCAAAGCGTGCGGCCAGAACGCGATAACCATTGTCGGTAAAAAAGCGGTCATTGACCTTGCAAAATGCAACCTCTGCACCGCGTGCGTGGAGGCCTGTAAAAAATATCAGGCAATCGCCATCGTCAAAGAAGCGTCTTCAAGGGCGGCCGATCCCGCCGCGTTTAAAAACGTCGCGGTATTCATCGAGCAGCGCGAAGGCGCGGTGGCGGGCGTGTCGTACGAAATGCTCGGCGAAGGAAGAAAACTTGCCGATCAACTCGGCGAAAAACTTGTCGCGGTCCTGCTCGGTTTCGAAATGCAGAAAAAAGCGGAAGACCTTGTCAAGTTCGGCGCGGACAAGGTGGTGTATTACAACAGCGAAAAGCTCAGGAATTTCCAGGACGACAGCTACGGCCAGCTCGTGGCGGAATTCATAGACAAAGAGAAACCCGCCATCGTGCTTGCGGGTGCGACCGCCATCGGCAGGTCGTTTATCCCCAAAGTCGCGGCGCGCGTATGGGGCGGTCTCACCGCCGACTGCACCAAACTTGAGATAGACACCGAAAAACGCCTTCTGCTCGGAACGCGCCCAGCGTTCGGCGGCAATCTCATGGCGACCATCATCTGCCCGCACAACAGGCCGCAAATGGCCACCGTGCGGCACAAGGTTATGAAACCGGCGCAGAGAAACGACAGCCGCACCGGCGAGGTGATTGTCAATAATGTTGATGATGCGCTGCTGTGCATCCGCACGAACATCGCCAATATCGTCAAGGAAGTCGAATCAACGGTGAACATCACCGAAGCGGACATCATCGTGGCTGGCGGACGCGGCATGCAGGACCCGAAGAACCTTACTCTGCTCAAGGACCTTGCCGAAGCTCTCGGCGGCGCCGTTGCCGCGAGCCGCGCGGCCGTTGACGCGGGCTGGATCCCCTATTCCCACCAGGTGGGACAAACGGGAAAAACCGTGTGCCCCAAGCTGTACATCGCGTGCGGAATATCCGGGTCGGTCCAGCACATGGCGGGGATGCAGTCGGCGGAATACATCATCGCCATCAACAAGGACCCGAACGCGGACATTTTCCAGATAGCGAACCTCGGCATCGTGGGTAATGCACTCGAAATTCTCCCTGCACTTACGAAAGCTTTCAAGGAGCAGACAGGAAAATAACACAAATAGTTACTGAGGGGTGCATGAAATACTTTACAGTTTGCCGTTCGTGGTGAGCTTGTCGAACCATGAATGCGCTCATGATTTCGCCCTTCGACATGCTCAGGGCGAACGGCTCACCGCAAGCAACGATGTAAAGATATTTATGCTCCCCGTAATATCAGTTGACGGTTGACAGTTGTCAGTTTTAACCGTCAACCGAAAACAGTCAACTGTCAACAATAAACAAATCAAAGGATTGTAGTTTATGAAATTAACTCTCGGTCTTCCAAAGGGCAGCCTTCAGAAATCAACCATTGAACTGTTTCAGAAGGCCGATATCCACATCCGCGCTGACGAGCGCTCGTATTTTCCCACGTCCGACGACCCGGAACTCGACCTCATTCTCATGCGGCCCCAGGAAATCCCACGGTATGTGGAGCAGGGTATCCTCGACGCGGGCATCACGGGACTCGACTGGACAGTTGAGAACAACGCGAAAGTCGTTCGCGTATGCGAGCTCGAATACAGCAAAACTTCGCGCCAGAGGTGCAAGTGGGTGCTTGCGGTGTCTGAAAAATCCCCTTTCAGGAAACCTTCGGACCTCAGGGGAAAACGCATAGCCACCGAACTGGTCGCCACGACAAAACGGTATTTCAAGAAGAAAAAAATCCCGGTTGACGTGGAATTTTCCTGGGGCGCCACCGAAGTGAAACCGCCGCGGCTGGTTGATGCGATTGTTGACCTTACGGAAACCGGGTCGTCGTTGGCCGCAAACAGACTCCGCGTCATTGATACGCTTTTGGAAACCTGCACGCTCCTTATCGCGAACAAAAGCGCATGGGAAAACGAGCAGAAGCGCCGCAAGCTCGAAAACATCACCATACTTTTGCAGGGCACGCTCAACGCCGAAAACTTTGCGGGATTGAAGTGCAATGTGAAAAAGAACGATCTGGAGCGGGTGATCAAGGTGCTTCCGGCGTTGCACAACCCCACCGTGTCCACCCTGTCGGACCAGAAATGGTGCGCGGTGGAAACGATTATCCATGTTAGCGAGATAAAACGGATTATCCCGCTATTAAAAAGGGCTGGAGCGTCGGGAATTGTAGAGTATCCGGTGAATAAGGTGATTTTGTAATTTAAAAATTCAGCAGGTGGGGGTACCGCTACGCGTTTCCCCCTGGCCCCCGGCTTCCGGCGCCTGGCGCCGGCGATCCAGGGGCACACCCCCTCCAGCGAAGGTGCGCGACAAAGTCGCTCGCTTGACGCTCGCGAGTCGTCGCACCTTCGCAACGCAACCTCAGCGGTATGCCGCTTCGCGGCGATAAAAATATCCGAAAAGAAAATCCTGCTTTATTATTTTTGCGCCAGGCCGGATCGGAGGTCGCGCTGAAGCGCGATGCTGCCCGGACCCGCCTTTTTTAGAGACATGCATGTCTCTAAAAAAGACATCGGGCCGTGGCAGCCCGAGGCCATCGGCCGAGACGGTAGGGAGGGCCGCCGCCGAAGGCGGGACGCCCAGCTCTTTAATTAGGGATTGAAATAGGCTGTTACTTTATCAATCTTCTCTTCATCAACTTTACCCCAATAACAAACGCTACTATTTCCAGCACAAATATCACCAGAAAGTTCCACCCCAGCCCAGCAACCGGCTCGCCGGAAAACACGGCGCGGGAAATATTCACCGCGTGCGTGAGGGGCATGAACAGCGCGAACACCTTGAGCCATTGGGGAAATTTGTCAAGCGGGAAAAACACTCCGGAGAAAAACAGCATGGGGGTGATGATCAGCTCGGTGTAATAATTGAAAAAGTCGAAGTTGGGCGCGAACGACGTCACGATCATGGCAAGCGAACTGAACAGGACGCCCACGAACACCATGACCACCAGGAGAACCAGCACATTGATGATCGATGACGGAAATACTCCCATGAACATGGCCACGATAAGCATGAGAACGCCGCTCATCAGTCCGCGCAATGCGCCCCAGGCAATGTCTCCCGCCACCACGTCCTCGGCCGACACCGGTGTTGCTATGAGGGAATCGTAGAGCCTCTCGTGGACCATTTTGACAAACGTATCGTAGAGGCATTCGAAGGTGGACGAAAGCATCACCGACGATATCAGGACCCCGGGGACCAGAAATTGCAGATACGGTTTGCCGCCGATATACCCCATATAGGCGCCCATGCCGATGCCGAAGGTGACAAGATAGAACAGGGGCTGGCCAAGGCTGATGAGGAACGTCGGCAGTATAAAACGTTTATACGAGATTATGTTCCTTACCAGAACATAATAAATCCTGTACGATAAATTCATAACACACTCTCTTTTGTTAAAAAGCCGTCACTCAACAAGGCTCCTGCCCGTGAGTTTAAGAAAAACATCCTCCAGCGTCGCGGGCCTGTTGCGGACATTGGGCAGGTTAAGATCAACAATTTTTTTCACAAGATCATGACCTTCGCGGCAGTAAATGTACAACGTGTCCCCTGCCCTCTCGTGGCCGCAGCTGCAATCAGCCGCCATGGTTATCAGTTTTTCGTCTTCTTCCTTTGCAATCCGTATTTCAACCACCTCTTTGCCGATTTCGTCCTGCACGAGCTGCCGCGGCGAGCCCTGTTTGAGGATGTGTCCCTCGTACATGACCACAAGGCGGTCGCAGAGTTGTTCTGCTTCTTCCATGTATTGGGTGGTGAGGATGAGCGTTGCGCCCTGGCTTTTAAGCTGCCGCAGCCGCTGCCAGATCAGGTGCCTCGCCTGGGGGTCAAGGCCGGTGGTGGGCTCGTCCGCGATAATGAGCCTCGGCTTGTTGAGCAGGGCGCGCGCGATAAGGAGCCTGCGCTTCATCCCGGTGGAAAGCTCGTCTATCCTGCTTTTCTTTTTTACCTCAAGCTCCACGAACTCGAGAAGTTCCTCGATCCTTTTTTTCGCCTCTCCCGCGGGAATGTCGAAAAATTTCGCAAACACCATGAGGTTTTCGTACACGGTAAGGCCCGAGTCCAGGTTGATCTCCTGCGGGATTATACCGGTCATCATTTTTATTTTTCTGTTGTCAAGGCCTGCCGCTTCCCCAAAAACATTCACCGTACCCGAGGTGATCGGCGAAACACAATGTACCATTTTTATGGTCGTTGTCTTCCCCGCCCCGTTTGGGCCGAGGAAAGCAAAACATTCGCCCTCATTGATTTCGAATGAAATGCCGTCGACAGCCGTGAAATCGTCGAATTTCTTTACAAGGTTCTGAGCGGTGATGGCTAGGCCCATGGTGTTTCCTTTTTTCTATGACGGCTTTTTACCCGCATTTCCGGATGGCATATTCAAATCCCGGCATTGCCCGCTCTATTGTCTCCTCAGGGACGCAGAACACGATGCGGAAATATCCGGGCGCGCCGAACCCGGTACCGGGCACGGTGAGGACAAGTTTTTCCTGCAAGACCTCCACGAATTTCATGTCGTTTCCGCCCGGCGCCTTTGGAAACAGATAGAAAGTACCTCCCGGCGTGATGAACTGGTATCCCATTTTTGCAAGCCGTGAGCACAATATGTCACGGCGTTTCTGGTACTTTCCGGCGTCTACGCTTATGCCCTGGATTCTCTGCACTACACGCTGCATAAGGGCGGGCGCATTGACAAAACCCAATATCCTGTTGCAGAGAATCATGCCGTCCAGAAGGTCCTGCGCGTCTTCCGCGCCGGGATGCACGGCAATATAGCCAAGCCGCTCGCCGGGGATGGAAAGGTCTTTTGAATACGAATTGACAATGATGCTGTTTTTGTAATTGGCGAACAGCGACGGGACAACAAGTCCGTCATAAACGATTTTCCTGTACGGTTCGTCGCTTATCAGGTAAATGGCCCTGCCCATTTCCGCGCTTTTCCGCAAGAGCATTTCGCCCAGCTCGCGGATGGTTTTTTCCGGGTAAACCTTTCCGGTGGGATTATTGGGCGAGTTGATAAGCACGCCGGCGGTCTTTTTATCAATGGCTTTTTCAATCGCCCGCACATCGAGGTCAAAATCGTCTTGGGTTTTGACAAGGACCATTTCGCCGCAGTGGTTTCTTATGTAAAAATTGTACTCCACAAAATATGGAACATTGACGAGTATGGTGTCTCCGGGATTGAGAATGGATTTAAGCACGACATTAAGCCCGCCGCCCGCGCCGCAGGTCATTATCACGTTGTTCTGGGAAATTTCGGCGCCCTGCTCCTTCGAAACATATGCGGCGACGCTCCGGCGCGTTTCGGCAAACCCGGCATTCGCCATATAGCCGTGCTTGAGCGGTATCTTTTCGTTGACAATATCAACAAGCGCTTTCTGGAACGCCGCGGGAGGCTCAAGATCGGGGTTGCCCAGGGTAAAATCGCAGACGTTTTTCTCGCCGTGCTGTTTTTTGAGCTGCGCCCCCAGCTCGAACATTTTACGGATGAATGAGGCATTGGCCATGGTGTCTTTGATGTTTTTTGCGACGGGCATTTTACAGGACCCCTCTTTATGGGAATTGAAAGGATTAAAGCTGCTTTAAAATACTTTTTTAAGTCTCATTTTAATAGGTTAATATTTCCCTTATTAGTAACTGAGCCGGGGGCTGCGCCCCCGAACCCCTTCTACTTTTTTGCACCTTGCCTTTTCCCAGCTCTCTGCAAGTTGCGGGGTTGCGCCCCCGCACGACGCCTTACTTTCTTTCTACAGCGAAAGAAAGTAAGCAAAGAACGCCGCCCCGCAGCGCCGTATGATCCCTCGGCCGTCAGGCCGCTCGCGAACTTGCCCGGCACATAATATAAAAACATAAAGCAAGGTGCCGGGCTTCGGACAACGCGAGCGGCTGACCTGACAGCCGATGGGTCGGCGCTGAGGGGGAAGACGAAATGAAAGACGCTTTATTTTATTTCTTTGTGTTTTATTTTTATCGCCGCGAAGCGGCATACTGCTGAGGTTGCGTTGCGAAGGGGCGACGCCGCGCGTGCGAAAGTCGAGCGCGCTCGCGCGCCCCTTTGCTGGAAAGGGTGTGGGTGCAGATCGCCTCACGCCGTGCGGCGGGAGGAAGCTGCACCCCAGGGGAAACCCGCAAGGGTTGCCCCACCAGCATTTTAATTTACAGGCGGGGCGCCCAGATTTTGACTATTTTCGAGGAATTTTGCGGCTCTGTTTCCGTCATTGCGCCAGGTCGAAGCGGTCCGCGTTCATCACCTTGTTCCATGCCGCCGCGAAGTCGTTCACGAACTTGTTTTGCGAGCCGTCGCACGCATAGACTTCCGCGAGCGCCCGTAGCTGCGAGTTCGAACCGAAGAAAAGGTCGACACGGGTGGCGGTCCACCTCAGCTCGCCCGTTACGCGATCGCGTCCCTCGAACACGTCTTTGTCGTGCGAGGTCGCCGTCCACACCGTGCCCATGTCAAGCAGATTCACGAAGAAGTCATTGGTGAGCGTTTCCGGCCGCCTGGTGAAAACGCCGTGCTTCGATTGTCCGGCGTTGACATTCAAGACCCGCATACCGCCAACGAGGACCGTCATCTCGGGGGCGGTCAGCGCCAGCAGTTGCGCCCGGTCAACCAGCAGTTCCTCCGCCGGCACGGCATATTTTGATTTAAGGTAGTTACGGAAACCATCCCCAGCCGGCTCGAGCACGGCGAACGACTTCACGTCGGTTTGCTCCTGCGACGCATCCGTTCGTCCCGGCGTAAAGGGAACAACCACATCATTGCCCGCATTCCTGGCGGCCTGCTCGACACCTGCGCATCCGCCTAAAACAATCAGGTCGGCGAGCGACACTTTTTTTCCGCCTTTCTGCGCGCCATTGAACTTCTTCTGTATCCCCTCAAGGGTATGCAGAACGGTTTTCAGCCGGGCCGGCTGGTTTACTTCCCAATCTTTTTGCGGCGCAAGACGGATGCGCGCCCCGTTCGCGCCGCCGCGCTTGTCGGAGCCGCGAAAAGTAGAGGCCGACGCCCAGGCGGTAAAGACCAGTTCGGCAATGGACAGGCCCGAGGCAAGAATTTTGCCTTTGAGCTCCGCGATGTCCTGGCCGTCAACCAGCTTATGGTCGACCGCGGGCACCGGGTCTTGCCAGATAAGAGCTTCAGCCGGGACCTCCGCGCCGAGATAGCGCGAACGGGGACCCATGTCGCGGTGCGTCAACTTAAACCACGCCCGGGCGAACGCGTTTGCGAACTGGTCCGGGTCCTTAAAGAAGCGCCTTGAAATCTTTTCGTAAGCAGGGTCGAACCGCAGCGCAAGGTCGGTGGTCAGCATCGACGGCGCGCGGCGCTTTGCCGGGTCGTGCGCATCCGGCACCGCATTGGCGCCCGCGCCTTGCTTGGGTGTCCACTGATGCGCACCGGCCGGACTCTTGGTGAGCTCCCATTCGAAGCCAAACAGGTTGCCGAAAAAGTTGTTGCTCCACTTTGTCGGCGTCGTGGTCCAGACGACCTCAAGGCCGCTGGAGATCGTATCTCTCCCCTTGCCCGTCCCGAATTTACTCTTCCAGCCAAGGCCTTGCTCCTCGATGCCGGCGGCCTCCGGCGCCGGGCCCACCAGCGACGCATCGCCCGCGCCGTGGGTTTTGCCGAAACTATGGCCGCCGGCAATCAGCGCGACCGTTTCTTCGTCGTTCATGGCCATGCGAGCGAAAGTCTCGCGGATGTCCCCGGCCGCGGCCAGCGGGTCAGGTTTTCCGTTCGGCCCTTCAGGGTTGACATAGATAAGGCCCATCTGCACCGCGGCAAGCGGGTTCTCGAGTTCCCGGTCGCCGGTGTAGCGCTTGTCTTCAAGCCACTCGCTCTCGGTCCCCCAGTAAACATCTTCCTGCGGCTCCCACACGTCTTCGCGCCCGCCGCCGAAGCCGAAGGTCTTGAAGCCCATCGACTCCAGGGCGCAGTTGCCGGCAAGGATCATCAAGTCGGCCCACGAGATCTTGTTGCCGTATTTCCTCTTGACAGGCCAGAGCAGCCGGCGCGCCTTGTCGAGGTTCACATTGTCGGGCCAGCTGTTGAGGGGAGCAAAGCGTTGTGAACCCGACCCCGCGCCCCCGCGGCCGTCACCAATGCGGTAGGTGCCTGCGCTGTGCCATGCCATCCTTATGAAGAGCGGCCCGTAATGGCCGTAGTCGGCCGGCCACCAATCCTGCGAGTCGGTCATCAGCGCGTTGATGTCCTTTTTAAGGGCCTTAAGGTCGAGCTTCTTGAATTCTTCAGCGTAGTTGAACTCCTTGTCCATGGGATTGCCCATGCGAGAGTTCTGATGAAGGACCTTTAGGTTTAACTGATCGGGCCACCAGTCGCGGTTCGACGTGCCCTTACCGGGTTTGCGGGCATCGGTATCGTTACTCATACTATTTGCTCCTTTCAGAGTTTTTGGGGGTTTGGTATATGTATTAGCAGCCAATACCATGCCAAGGAGGTACTCGCGCGAGGCTTGCACGAAGGTTTTTATGGTGATGGAATAGCTGATGTCTTTTTTGGGTGCCAGCATCGGAGCCGGGTGCGTCGGCCCCCGGCACCCCCGACCAGGGAGGCCTCTGCAGCGAGGCCCCCTGGACCCCGCGCCGCGCCCGCAGCGCCGGCTTGTCCTCGGGCCCAAGGACCGCTCGTGAACATGCGGGGTTGCGCCCCCGCACGACGCCTTACTTTCTTTCTGCAGCGAAAGAAAGTAAGCAAAGAACGCCGCCCTGCAGCGCCGCCTGATCCCGAGGCAGCCAGGCCGCTCGTGAACTCGCCCGTATGCAAGAAATAAGATTAACGGACTCAAACAGCACGAGCGGCTTATCTGGCTGCCCCAGGGGCGACGCTGATGGGTAAGAGAAGAAAAACAAGATAACCATAAAGAGATTTTGAAGGGGCAACGCGAGCGGCTGTTCTGACGGCCATGGGGGCCGGCGCTGATGGGGAAGAAAAACCAAGACACTTTATTATCTTTTTTTGTGTTTTTGTTTTTTATCGCCGCGAAGCGGCGTTCCGCTGTGAAGGCGTTGCGGAAACGTGACGCGCGCAACGTGCAAGCGTTGCGCCTCGCGCACGTTGCCGCTGGAAAGGGTGTGGGTGCCATGTAGAGACGTAGCGCGCAACGTCTCTACATGGCACCCCAGGGGAAACCCGCAAGGGTTGCCCCACCAGAATTTTAATTTACAGGCGGGGCGCCCAGATATAATTTTGAATTTTGAATATAGAAAGATTAAAATATTCTCAATGACTCTTTTCAACAGACTCAATGACAGCTTCGTATTTCGTATGTATCATTTTCCTGTCAAATTCCCAGAATTCGAGAAGCATTGATTGCTGCTCCGGTTCCGAGAAATACTTCATAGACGAAGGGAAAAAGACTTTGTCTTCTTTCTCGATATGTTTTGGATAAAAATCAACAAATTTTTGCAGACTCTTGGTAATTAAAGGCAAAGCCGCCTTGTCGCCATTTTGATATGCGCCGGCCGATTTGACAAGTTCTACCGTATTGTTCCGGCCGACAATATGTTCCTGAACCAGTTCATTCATTATGGTTTTGTCATTATCGGAAAGCTTCTTCTTTGATAAATCCCTGAATAATATCTCCTCTTCTTTGCCGTGGTGCGTCCGATCAGCGTAAAATCGAATGTGTGCCGGCAACTAGATAATGTCCCTTTTTAGCCTGAAAATTGGGTGACACTTTTTCCGTTTAAGGTTAACCTGATAATGTTGTTTTTCAGCAACCACGCTTCTATCGCTTTCCGCCTTGCC